>ERZ1026796.107-NODE-107-length-75310-cov-7.744623_pt1 | contig 75310 bp, 64 predicted proteins | sample MGYA00520874_ERZ1026796 | MGnify/ENA primary metagenome ERZ1026796 (study PRJEB33270, sample SAMEA104284474) | anaerobic digester metagenome | biome: Anaerobic digester microbiome; feature: mesophilic sludge digester; material: Anaerobic digester biomass | place...
ATGCGCATCCGGATGCGCATCACCTTCGGGTTGCGGTTGTAGCCCATCACCGACTTCACGGTTGTGCCGTCGTGGGTCACGCCGACCCAGGCCCGGTCCTCGGGGGTGCCATCGATCCACGTGAGCGCATCGTCGGGGCTGACGTGGCCGGCCAGCTGGAACTTGGCGCCGAACTGGTTGGACCACATCCACGGCACCGGCGTGTACGGCTCGGCGTCGTCGCCGGCCATCAGCCGGGCGCCGACGTAGCGCCCCATCTCGATGGCGTTGTCCCAATGTTCCACGCGCACGAACCCGCCTGCGCCACGATGCCACCACCGGGCGAGATCCCCAACCACGGCAACCCCCGGCGCCGCCATGGCGGTGGCGTCGGCGAGCACGCCGTCGTCAAGATCGATGCCCGGGGTGTCGCTCAGCCAACCGCTGGCGGGAGCGGCGCCGACGGCGACGAGCACCAGGTCGGCGGCCAGCGTCGTGCCATCGCTCAGGAGGGCGCCGGCCACCGGCGCATCGCCGTCGCCTCCGGCTGCGCCCTCGACGCCCGGGCCGAGCAGTGCCTCGACCGAGGTGTCGGTGCGCAGGTCGACGCCTGCGTCGACCGCAGCGGCGGCCAGCGCCATGCCGATCGCGGGCGGCAGCACCCGGCTGGCCGGGGTGGCGAAGGCCTCGACCACCGTCACCGGAAGGCCGAGCTCCCGTGCCGAACCGGCCACCTCCAAGCCGATGAAACCGGCACCGACGATCAGGACCCGCTGCGGGGTGGCGGCCAGGCCGGCCCGCAGCGCCGCTGCGTCGGCGCCGGTCCGCAGCAGGTGGACGCCCGGGCGGTCGATGCCCGGGATCGGTGGCCGACGGGCGGCCGAACCGGTGGCCAGCACCACCGCATCGGCGGAGACGGTTTCGTGATCATCGAGCGTCAGGGTGCGGGTGGCCACATCCAGGCGGACAGCGCGCCGCCCGAAGCGCAGGTCGACACCAAGCTCGTCCAGCGTGGCGCTCCCGGGTTGGCGGGCGCGTTCCAGCGGCCATTCGCCGGTGAGCACCTGCTTCGAGAGCGGCGGTCGATCCGGGGGCAGCTCGGCCTCCGCTTCGACCATGACGATCTCGCCGTCGAAGCCGTGACCTCTCAGCCCGGACGCGGTCGACATGCCCCCGAGGGACGCACCGACGATCGCCACCCGGGCAAGGTCCCCTCCGGAGACGGCCGGGGTGACCGGCCGGGGCTCATCCAACAACGCTCTCCAGGCTGTGAGCGATGTCGACAACAACCCCGCGGCGTTCAGCCCTCAAGGCTGATGGCCTGCTTGGGGCAGCGCCTGACCGCCTCTTCCATCTTGGAGCGCAGCTCCTCGGGCGGGTTCTCGTCGAGCACGTAGAGGAAGTCGTCGTCGCGCACTTCGAACACCTGGGGAGCGATGGCCATGCACACCGCGTTCGACTCGCACAGGTCGTAATCAACAACCACCTTCATGGGCGCTCCTCTCGGACGGGTAGGGATCGCCGGACGATTCCGACGCTCCGTGTGCCCCATGATACCCACTGCGCCGGTCAGGCCGGGCCTCGCAGTGGCGAGGCGGCGCAGGCCGCGGTCGCCCGGCCCTCGACGTTGAGCGCGGTCAGCGCACACGTCGCCAGGGTCCGCCCGGGCTGCGTCGGGAAGCGGTTTGGGTGCGGGTCACCCCGTGGTCCGAGATCACACGGATCGGCCCGTAACTGCGGCCCAGGTCGGAGACCTCGCTCCGCTCCACCGTGATCGTCAACTCGCCCTCACGCACCATCCGACCGAGCGTCGCCACCGCCCGGTGCGGCGCCGGGTGCCCCTGGTTGAACTCGTTGAGCGCCGCCCGGGTTTGGGCGTCGTCGGCAGCCAACGTGGCCTCGAAGCGCACGACCTCATCGCCCCCCGGATCGACCGCCGGGGCCCCGGTGCCGATGCCCAACCCGCCGAACAGCGCTGCGGCGCCGGCGCCGGTCGTCTCGACCGACCAGGTGCCCTCGGTGATGCCGTCGGCCCCGATCGTGGTCGAGATCGTGCTTTCACCGGACAGGTCGATCCCCAGGTCGCCGATGGCCTGCGCGGTTGCGCCGGCGCTCACGGTGGTCGACGTCACCCAGGTGTCGGTGGTCGGGTGGTAGGCCGCTCCACGGGCGATCTCGGCGTCGATGCCAAACCGGTCGACCGCGCCGGTTGCCCACGTGTCCAAGGAACCTCCGGCGGAGCCATCGATCGCGGTCGGCTGATGGGCGATCAGCACTCCGGCGGCATCGCTGGACACGTCGTCGACGATCGCCTTGCCGCCACCGACGAGCACGGCCGGGAGCGACAAACCCGCTGCGACCGCCCACCGGGGTGGCGCCCCCAGGTCGGCCAGTGCGTCACCGTCGGGCATGAGGGCGTCGGACATCTGGGTCACGAAGCTCCGGGCGGTGGCCTCGTCGGCGAAGGACACCATCACCTCGTTCGATCCGGTCAGCCCAACACCGGCACCGGCGCCGGCCTCGCCGAGCAGGGCACCGATGCGCTGGTCGGTGTGCACGCGCACCTTGGCCGAACCGTCGTCCAACACGGTGAGCGTCAACGTGGCCTCAGCGCGCGCGTCGACCGGCGACGCTCCGGCCTCGACGCCGAGCGTGTGGGTCTCGGTCAGCACGTTCAACGGCGTGGTCTCGCCACCGGCCGCCCCGGCGTGTCCGCCGACCGACGGGGCGGTTCGCACCTCGCCGACGCGCTCCCCCGGGCCGGCCTGGGCGTCGCCCGATGCCTGACGCTGCTCGAGTGCCTGGGATTCCAGCCGATCGGCCAGGGATCGGAGCTCGCCACCGGCGCGGTCCAACTCCCGCCGCACGCCGGCGTCAAAAGCCGTTTGAAGGTATCGGGCGTCGGGCCCGCTCCACGCGACCGACGCCAGACGACGACGCAAGCGCACGTCGGCACCGTCCAGCGACGCACCGCCGGCGCGCATGGCAACGGCCAGCCGTTCCAAAGCCTCGGGGTCGGCACCCAGCGCATCGCTCGTCGGCACCCCCTCACTGTGAACCGGTATCCGCCCCACGACACCGGGTCTCGCACCCCGGTCCGTCCGTCGGGTGCGCTGCGCCCGGACACCACCAAACTCCGAAGAGCCACAGCGGCGGTTTGTCGACCGGACCATCGGGGTAATCGCCATGTACAACCATCGAGGAGCGAGCGGATGACCGAGCGGATCGAATCGATCGAGGATCTTCAGGACAAACTGAGCGGCAGGCAGGTGGCCATGGTGACCACGCGAGACGAACATGGCCACCTGTCGTCGCGTCCGGTCACCTTGCAACGCATCGACGACGACGGGGCGCTGTGGTTTCTGGTCAACCGTCATGCGTCGTGGGTGACGCCGTCGGACGGGTCGCCGGTGAACGCCTCGTTTACCGGCGAGCGAGGGCTGTGGGTGTCGTGCTCGGGCCGCCTTTCCTTGGATGGCTCCAAAGAGCGACTCGACGGGATGCTCGATGAGATGAGCGAGACCTTTTTCGAGGAGGATGGCGAGCCGATTGCGATGCGGATCGAAGCGCGCCAGATCGAATGGTGGTCCGCCCCCAACGCTGCGGTGCAGGTGCTCGACCTCGTCCGGGCCAAGGTGAGCGACAGCGCGCCCAAGGCCGGAGAATCGGGCACGCTGAACGTCGGTTGACCGTCGCTCGGATGGCCGCTGCGCGAGGGTGGCTTGATGCTGCGGGAAGCAAAACTGGCGCAGGCCTTCATCGAGGTGTCCGACACGCTCGTCGACGATTTTGGGGTCACCGACCTGCTCACGCTGGTTGCGGATCCGACGGTCAGCGAGCGCTCGTCGCTCGTCACGGCGATTCCCCGTCACAACGACGATGCGGTCTCGCACGGCCAGTTAGGCAATTTCTCACGCCCTCTGTCACACTTGTCGCACGTCACGTTTGTCCGGGGGGACACTGAGAGAGACCCGGTTCGATTTCGAACCGGGTCTTTCCGCGTCGCTCTAAGGTTTGGCCATCCGCCTCCCCGAGCGAAGGGCAGCCCCCGATGAGCGAACCCAGCGACCGTCCATGGCTCGAACGAGATCGACGCCCCCCAGGGGTCAGCGACCAGACTGTGGAGGCGGTCGGCAAGTTCGACGAGGCCCTCGAGTGGATCGAGCGGGCCAGGGGCCACCTCTACGACTTTCATCAGATGATGGGCCACGCAGACGCGCTGATCGGCGAAGCCGCCGACCAGCTTCGCGACGCCGGCCACCAGGACCAGGCCCAGCGCATCGAGACCGAACTCGTCGGCCGCAACGCCCTCGAAGGCCGCTGGTCGTTTCAGATCGTCGAGGAGTACGACGCCATCTACTGGTCGGTCGTCCGCGCCGCCTCCGACGAGCTGCGTAAACAGCTCGTCGGAGGACGACACCACGTCTTCGAGTCCGAGATGAAAGAGGATCGCCGAACCCACGGTGCCCGCTTCCACGAGCAGCGCCCCGACGACATCTGACGGGCTACCGGAGGTTGCCCACCGGTGGTTGCCTACTGGTGGGTGAAGCGGGCCTCGGCCTCTCGCTCGAGGTCGAGGTAGGGCTCGCCGCTGACGTCGACCGCAACGCGGTGGATCGTGCCGCCGGTGAACTTCCACGGTGAGCTGCCGGCGTAGTCGTCGGTGACCGGGTGGCCGCTGTCCCGGCCGACACACAGCCCTTCGCCGGCGATCATGTAGTTGCCGGGCTGAAGCTTGATGTCGCCCTCGCCGACCTTCTCGTCGCCGTGGAACAGCGAGAGCGTCCCGGCAGCTACGCCGGGCGGGTCCTCGCCGGTCTTTTCGAATGCGGCGGACAGGATGAGGTTGGTCCCGGTCGGGAGGTCGACGGTCGAAGCAATCTTCTGCTCGAACATGCCGACGAAGCTGTTGACGTAGTGCAGCCGGTTGTCCTTGACGTAGAGGCTGTGCCCACCGAACCGGGAACCCTGCGCGCACAGGACACCCTCGGCGCCGGGACCTGGGATATCGACCAGGGCGGCCATGGCGAACGAGCGGTTGCGGATGCTGACCGCCTGGCTTTCGGGCACCTCGGCGCAGTCCGGGAAGTACACGTAGCGATCGCGTGGCGGGGTGAGTTGCGGGCGCGGTGTGGTGAGAATCTCGAGAGCGCTTCGGTCATCGAGCGGAAACGCCTGGTTGGCGCCCGCCTCGGCGAACCAGATCCCGATCAGCTCGCGGAGCTTGTCGGGGTGCTCGTCGGCGAGGTTGTTGACCTCCGAGCGGTCCACATCGGTGTGGTACAGCTCCCACTCGTCGTCGTTGAAGTTGCCCCATCCGCTGATGGTCGGGTGGGTGGTGACGGCCTTCCAACCGTCGTGCCAGATGCCGCGGGACCCGAGCATGGAATAAAACTGCGTCGTACGCTCCCCGGCGGCTGATTCGTCGTCGAAGCTGTAGCGCATGCTCACGCCGTCGAAGTGGCTCTGCGTGGTGCCCTTGATCGACGACGGCGCGGTCACCCCGAGGGCGTCAAGCACGGTGGGCACCAGGTCGATGGCGTGGTGGTACTGGGTTCGCAGCTCACCGCGGGCCTCCATACCGGCGGGCCAGGAGACGATGCACGGGTCGGCCGTGCCGCCCTCGAACTCGTAGCGCTTCCACATCTTGAACGGCGTGTTGAAGGCCATGGCCCAACCGTTGGGGTAGTGGTTGTAGGTCTTGGGTCCGCCGAGCTCGTCGATCATGGCCAGGTTGGCGTCGATGTCGTCGGGGATGCCGTTCATGAACATCATCTCGTTGACCGAGCCGTCGGGCCCACCCTCGCCGCTGGCGCCGTTGTCGGAGACCAACATGATCAGGGTGTTGTCCCGCTCGCCGATGAACTCGAGGAAGTCGAGCAACCGGCCGATCTGATGGTCGGCGTGGGCGAGGAACCCGGCGTAGACCTCGGCCATGCGGGCGAACAGTTGTTGCTCCTCCGGCGACAACGAGTCCCACGGGCGGGTGACGTCGACCGGAGAGAAGGGCTGCCCGTCGGGACCCTGCCGCGTCTCGGAGGTGCCGATCGGGTTGATCGGCGGCAGCACGGTGTCCTCAGGGACGATGCCCATCTCCTTCTGGCGGGCCAGGGTCTGCTCGCGCATCTCCTCGTAGCCCATGTCGAACTGGCCCTTGAACTTGTCGATCCACTCCTTGGGGGCGTGGTGCGGGGCGTGGCAGGCGCCGGGTGAGTAGTAGAGGAAGAACGGCTTCTCCGGGGCGACGGCCTTGGCGTCGCGGACGAACTCGATCGCCTTGTCGGTGATGTCGACGCTGAAGTGGTAGCCGTCCTCGGGCAGCGACGGCTGGTCCACCGCGTGGTTGTCGTAGACCAGCTCGGGATACCACTGGCTGGTCTCGGCCCCGAGGAACCCGTACCAGCGCTCGAAGCCCCGACCGCTCGGCCAGTTGCGCCGCGTCGATGCCAGGTTCATCTCGTCGGTGGGGCACAGGTGCCACTTGCCCACCATGTAGGTGTTCCAACCCAGCTCGCCGAGGATCTCCGACAGCATCCCGTTCTCGGGCGGGATCGTGCCGCTGGCGGTGGGGAACCCCACCGCAGCCTCGGTGATGCACGCCATCGAGTTGCGGGTGTGGTTGCGCCCGGTCAGCAGGCACGAGCGCGTCGGCGAGCACAGCGCCGTGGTATGGAACTGCGTGTAGCGCACGCCATCGTCGGCGATGCGATCGATGTTGGGCGTCGCGATGGGCCCGCCGTATCCGCTTAACGCCGAAAAGCCCACGTCGTCCAGCGTGATGTAGATGACGTTGGGCGAACCCTCCGGGGCCTTGGGCGGCTCGAACGGCGTCCAGTCCGGTTCGGAATCCCGGATGTCCATTTCGATTTTCCCGGCAAATGGTTCGGTCATGGTTGCTCCTGGTTGTAGATCGTGTCCCAATCGGTGGCCATGTCGACGACCGACCAGTCGTGCTCCGCTGCTCCGGCCAACACGGCTTCGGTGCCGGACCCGAGCAGCGGGTCGACGTCGTAGGCGTACTCGCGCTCGCCGTCGGTGTGGTGAACGACGAGGCCGAACGAGCGATGCGGGCTGCCGTCGGTCCACTGCAGCATGGGCAGGTCCCCGTCGGTGTTGCCGGCGGCGAAGATCGGGCGTCGGCCAACGTGCTGGTGAATCGAGATCGGTTTCTGCGGCCCGTCGTCGAGTACGGCGAGGTCGGCGCCCTTCATCAGACGCGGTTTGCCGTCGTCGGCCAACTCAAAGGTCACCGTCCCGGTGCTGCCGATGATCTGGTGCTGATCGATGCCGAACACCTCCGGCGCCCAACCCCGCATGAAGTCGACGCCACCGCCCGAGAAGATCCAGCATGAGAAGCCATTGGCTTTGAGGTAGGCGAGGAGCTCGAGCATCGGCTGGTAGACGAGCGAGGTGTAGAGGCGTTCGAACCGGGCATGGGTCGAGCTGGCCGCCCACTCCTGGACCACCGCTTCGAAGTCGTCGGTGCTGATGGAACCGTGGGTCAGCTTGACCAGCTCGAGCACAGCGGGGAGCCCCCCGGCCTTCAGCTCCTCCATCGTGGCGGCCTTACCCAGTGCCGCCGCCCGGTCGAAAGCGAACGCCAGTTGGGTGTACAGCGGCATCTCGGTCGAGAGCGTGCCGTCGTTGTCGAACACCGCAACACGGTCGACCTCCGCCACGTAGTCCGGCGACCCGTCGTCGGTCACCGCAGTGACGAACTCGACAACAGCCTCCTTGGTGGGACCGGGGCGCCAGCTGGGGAGAGAATCTGTACTCATCCTCGCAAACCTACTGACGGTCGGCCCCACGGTCGGCCACTTCCCGGCTGCCTTCTCGAAATCACCCGCAGCGGGTGATGATGGATATCGCTCTGCCGGGTGAGGGTGACCTCCACCGCATCCCGGCGAACAACGTCACCCGGGCACCTCAACGAAGAGGCCGACCGTGGCCACAGCTGTCAACAAGCGAGTCCTGTTCGTCTCCTACACGTACACCCAGCAGGCGCGTCGAGTGACCGAGGCCATGACCGACACGTTGGAGGCCGGCGGCTGCGACGTCACGACCGCGAAGATCGAGCTGGCCGACAAGCGTTGGCCGAAGAACTTTTCGAAGTTCCCGATGAACAACGGGTTCACCGATGTGCTGAGGATGCTTCCTGCACAGATGCGCAAGGCGACCCGCGAGATCAAGGTCCCAAACGTCGTGACGACCGGCCATTTCGGCCTCGTCATCATCGGTTCGCCGACGTGGTGGCTGACGACCAGCATCCCGATCCGGTCGTTTCTCAGATCGCCGGCTGCGGACACGGCGCTCGCCGACGCGGCATTCTCGTCGTTCGTCGCATATCGCCGCTCTTGGGGATTCAACCACCGGACGGTGCAGCGCTTGGGCCGCGAGCGAGGCTGGGCCTCTTCGATGCTGGTCCTCTTCGATGCTGGTCCTATTCAATGCGGAGACCGGAGATGGCCCGGGCGATCACCAGTTGTTGGATCTGCTCGGTGCCTTCGAAGATGTCAAAGATCTTCGCATCGCGGTGCATGCGCTCCACGGGGTACTCCCGGGTGTAGCCGTAGCCGCCCAGAATCTGGATGGCCCGCTCGGTGACCCACACGGCGGTGCGACCGGCCTTGAGCTTGGACTGGCTGCCCTCGGCGTTGACGTACTCGCCGTTGCGTGACAGCCAGGCCGCACGCCACACCAACAGGCGGGACGCATCGATCTCGGTGATCATGTCAGACAACATGAACGCAATCGCCTGGTTCTCGATGATCGCCTTGCCGAACGCCTTGCGCTCCTGGGCGTACTCAAGGGCGTACTCGTAGGCGGCACGAGCCACGCCAACCGCCTGGGCGGCGACGGCGGGACGGGTGGCCTCGAAGGTGGCCATCGCCGGTTGCTTACCGGATGGCTTGGGCTGTGGGTTGGTCTTGGCCTCACGGGCCCGAGCCAACTTCTCGTCCAGCTTCTCTTTGCCGCCCAGCAGGCACGAGCCCGGGATACGCACGTCGTCCAGCACCACCTCGGCGGTGTGGCTGGCCCTGATGCCGTGCTTCTTGTACTTCTGGCCCTGGCTGAGCCCGGGGGTGTCGGGCGGGACGATGAAGCTGGCCTGGCCCCGGCTGCGCAGCTCGGGGTCGACGGTGGCGACCACCACGTGGATGGCGGCGATGCCACCGTTGGTAATCCAGGCCTTGGTGCCGTTGAGCACCCACTCGTCGGTGGCCTCGTCGTACTTTGCGCTCGTCCGCAGCGACGAGACGTCGGAGCCTGCGTCGGGCTCGGACACGCAGAAGGCGCCCAGCGCAATCTTCTCGGGGGTGCCATAGCACTGGGGCACCCACTCCATCACCTGCTCAGGGGTACCGATACCGGCGATACCGGCTGCCGCCAGGCCTGAGCCGAAGATCGACAGGCCGATGCCTGCGTCGCCCCAGAACAGCTCTTCGAGCGCAATCGGCATGGTGAGCCCGGAGGGGTCGCCCATCATCGCCTGAGCCATGAAGTCGAAGGAGTACAGCCCGATCTTGGCCGCCTCCTCAACGATCGGCCACGGGAACTCCTCCCGTTCGTCCCACTCTTCGGCGGCGGGACGAACGACGTCCTTCGCGAAGGTGTGGATCCAGTCGCGCAGCTGCACCTGGTCGTCGTTGAGGGCGAGGGAGAACTCGGCCATGGGTGGTACCTCCGGGTGGACGCGTCGGCGATCCGACACGGGATGGCGTTGGTCGGCTTCCTAAGTTACCCGCCGGTAACCAGCGCTCCAAACCCCCCTACCGTCAGCGTCGACAACCTGGTGCGGGCGAGCGGCCCGGCCAATGCCCGCCGCAGCGCCGCTCAGTGCCGCACGGCCCGCAGCGAGGCGACACGGTTCACCCGGGAAGCGTGACCCAGCGGGGCCCTTCGGCACACAGCGTCTCGATGTCATCGGGGTCGGTCGGAACGGCGCCGGTCAGCACCTCGCAGCCTTCGGTGGTCACCGCCACGTCGTCCTCGATGCGTATCCCGATGCCCAGAAACTCCTCGGGGATCGTGTGCACCAGGTCGGGCGCAGCGGCCAACTCGGCGTCCTCCGCCGCTTTGGCCGCCTCGGCCCCCAATTCCACCCGACGGCGGGCCCACGCATCCCGGTCGTGGGGATGCAGCTTGAAGGTGACCTCACCCTTGGTGGGCGCCACATAAATGCCGGGCTCGACGGTGAGCACCATCGTTTCGGCAAGATATCGGTGGGCCTCGCCATCGCGGTACGACCCGGCATCGTGCACGTCGAGCCCCAGCCAGTGGCTGGTGCCGTGCATGAAGAACTCGGCGTCCAGGCCCATGCTCAGCACGTCGTTCACGCTCACTTGCGCCGGGATCAGCCCCAGGTCCACCAGCCCTTCAGCAATGACCGTCCGGGCGGCGTCGTGAGGTGCGCGGATGGTTGCGCCAGGTCGTACCGCCGCGAGGGCGGCGTGCTGCGCGGCCAGCGCCACTTCGTACACCGCCCGCTGCGGGCCGGTGAATCGACCGTTGACGGGGAAGGTGCGGGTGATGTCGGCGGAGGCCATGTCCATCTCACAGCCTGCGTCAATCAGTACCAGGTCGCCGTCGGCGAGCACGTCGGCGTTCTCGGTGTAATGCAACACGCAGGCATTGGCGCCACCCGCCACAATCGACGGGTACCCGTTGCGGGGCGATCCGTGGGCTCGCCAGACCCACTCCATCGCGCCTTGCAATTGGCGTTCGGTCACCCCGGGGCGAGCGAGGCGCATGGCCTCGCGGTGTCCCTCGGCGGCCAACAACCCGGAGCGCCGCAGCGAGGCGAGGTCGGAGGCGTCCTTGTGCAACCGCAGGTCGTCCAGCATGGGCGTGGGATCCTCCACCACCGTTGGGGTGACGTCGCCCAGACGGTCACGCAGGTTGCGACCGCCGACGATCAGGCCGCCGACCACCGAGTCCAGCCGTTCGCCCATGCGGTACAGCAGCCGGGACCGGCCGACCGCAAGTTGGGGGAGGCGTTCGGCCAGGTCGCCGACCGGATGGGCGGAGTCGGCGCCAAAGCGAGCCATGGCACCCTCGACCCCGGCCCGATACCCGTCCCAGGTTTCGCGCTCGGGGTCTCGGGGCCGAACGAACAACTGGTAGTCGCCCTCCGGGTGCCCGGGCACCAGCACGAGCACCGCGTCGGGCTCCGCGAAGCCGGTCAACCACCAGAATTGGCTCGCCTGACGAAACTCGTGATCGACGTCGTGGTTGCGTGGCGTCTCAACCCCGGCGGGCACCACCAGCACGGCGTCGCCACCCACGACCTGGGCCACCTGGTGTCGCCGCGCCGCAAACACCTCCGGGCCGGGAGCGTCTCCCGGCAGTGACACGGCGGCGCTGACGGCTGAGCTGTTCATGGCGCCCAGTTTGCCCCGTCGCCACCGAGAGGTGTGGAGGTGTGCCGGTGAAACTCACCGGCACACCTCCACACCCGGCCTGCCCGCCCCCGGACCCAGTCCGGCGGGCAGCACCAGCCGGGCGCACTGAAGCGAGCAAGGCAGGCGCTGGTACCTTGGCGGGCCTATGACCGACGCCCCCCGACGCCGATCGGCCCCCGTTGTCCCTCCCAAAGCGGCCCTCGAGGGCCTGGAGCAGAAGTGGGGTGAGCGCTGGGAGACCGACGGCACCTACCGCTTCGATGCTGATGCGCCCGCCGACGACGTGTTCTCGATCGACACCCCTCCGCCAACCGTGTCCGGGTCGCTGCACGTCGGCCACGTGTTCAGCTACACCCACACCGACTGCGTCGCCCGGTACCAGCGGATGACCGGCCGCGAGGTGTTCTACCCGATGGGTTGGGACGACAACGGCGTGCCCACCGAGCGCAGGGTGGAGAACTACTACGGGGTGCGCTGCGACCCGACGGTGGCCTACGACCCGGGCTTCACGCCGCCCGAGAAGACGCCCAAGAACCGTCGCGACTTTGTGCCCATCGGCCGCCGCAACTTCATCGAACTGTGCGTGCAGCTCACCGGCGAGGACGAACTGGTCTTCGAAGCGTTGTGGCGCCGCCTCGGCCTCTCGGTGGACTGGAACCAGACCTACACCACCATCGACGAGCGCAGCCGCCGGGTCAGCCAGCGGGCCTTCCTCGACAACCTGGCCCGGGGCGAGGCCTACCAGGCGGATGCTCCGTCGATGTGGGACATCACGTTCCGCATGGCGGTGTCCCAGGCCGAGTTGGAGGACCGCCCCCGACCTGGCGCCTACCACGACCTGGCGTTCCACCTGCCTGACGGCGCGGGAGACATTGTGGTCAGCACCACCCGCCCCGAGTTGGTCGTCAGCTGCGTGGCGTTGGTTGCTCACCCCGACGACGAGCGCTACCAGCCCCTGTTCGGCTCCGTGGTGACCAGCCCGCTCTTCGGCATCGAGGTGCCGGTGCTGGCCCACCGCCTGGCCGACCCTGAGAAGGGCACCGGCGCTGCGATGATCTGCACGTTCGGCGACCTGAACGACGTCATCTGGTGGCGCGAACTCGACCTGCCCGCCAGGGCGGTCATCGGCCGCGACGGCCGCTTTGCCTCCGACACCCCCGACTGGCTTTCCAGCGACGCCGCCCGCGGGGTCTACGACGGCCTGGCCGGGCTCGGCGTCAAGGCCGCCCAACGCGCCACCGTTGAACTTCTGGAGGCATCCGGCGAGCTGTTGGGTGAGCCGAAGCTCATCGAGCACCCGGTGAAGTTCTACGAAAAGGGTGAGGCACCGCTGGAGATCGTGCAGAGTCGCCAGTGGTACATCCGCAATGGTGGCCGTGACGCCGCAATCCGCGACCAGCTGATCGCACGCGGCGACGAAGTCACCTGGCATCCCGCCTACATGCAGGCCAGATACACCAACTGGATCGAGGGGCTCACCGGCGACTGGCTGGTCTCCCGCCAGCGCTACTTCGGAGTCCCCATCCCCGTGTGGTACCCGGTGGGCGAGGACGGCGAGATCGACTACAGCTCGCCCCTCACCCCCAATACCGAGTCACTGCCGATCGACCCGCAGAGCGAGGCGCCGGTCGGCTTCGACGAGGCGCAGCGAGGCCAACCCGGCGGATTCGTGGGCGACCCCGACATCATGGACACGTGGGCCACCTCGTCGCTCACCCCCCAGATCGCCGGGGGTTGGGATCACGACCCGGAGCTGTGGGCCAAGGTGTTCCCAATGGATCTGCGCCCGCAGGCCCACGACATCATCCGCACCTGGTTGTTCTCCACCATGGTGCGCAGTCATCTGGCCGAGGACACGGCGCCGTGGCGCCACGCCGCCCTCTCCGGCTGGATCCTGGACCCGGACCGCAAGAAGATGTCGAAGTCCAAGGGCAACGTGGTGGTGCCCACCGCCCTGTTGGAGGCCCACGGCTCCGACGCGGTTCGCTACTGGGCGGCCAACGGGCGACCGGGCACCGACACCGCGTTCGACGAGACACAGATGAAGGTGGGCCGACGGCTGGCCCTCAAGGTGCTGAACGCCAGTCGTTTCGTGCTGGGCTTCGGCCAACAACGCGATTCAGAGGGTTCGGCCGACGGTCAGTCCAGCGCCGACGCAGCCGTGCTCCATCTGGGGCCAGAAGCCGTGACCCATGCGATCGACCGGGCGATGCTGGCCGAGGTGGCCGCGCTCGTCGAGGCGGCCACCGAGGCGTTCGACCAGTTTGATTACGCCCGGGCGCTGGAACGAACCGAGGCGTTCTTCTGGCGCTTCACCGACGTGCATCTCGAGCTGGTGAAGAGCCGTGCCTACCGGGACGATGCTGGTGCCGGGTCCGCCCGGGCCTCGCTGCAGCTGGCCTTGTCGGCCCTCCTGCGGCTGTTTGCGCCACACCTCCCCTTCGCCACCGAGGAGGTGTGGAGCTGGTGGATGGAGGGATCGATCCACCGGGCCCCGTGGCCCAACGTGGCGGAGTTCGGTGACGCGATCGGGGGCGCCGACCCCGAGTTGGCGGGCTTGGCGGCACAGGTGCTGCAGGAGGTGCGCCGCACCAAGACCGAAGCTCGTACAGGAATGCGCACCCCGGTGCGACTTCTGCAGATCACCGCTTCGGCCGACGACGCCGAGCGTCTCGAACTGGTTCGCGACGACCTGACCGATGCGGGGGTCATCGAAGACCTGACGATCGCGGTCGAGGCCGACCAGCCTCAGCTCGTCGCCCACGCGGAACTTGTGGTTGACAAACCGCATTGACCGAGGATGCAGGTTCAGGTGTCAGTCCCAGAGGGCGGATTCACCATCACCAGAACCGCGGCCCGAATTGCGGCGACCTCCCTTGACGGAACTCGCGTTTCGCGGGGGTTCCGGTCGGCGATTGGGGCCGCTACCCGACACGTCTCGCACCGGGTTGGCCCGGCTGGGACGGGCTTCGGCATCACCTGTCGGACCCGGAACCGTGGCGCTGCCCGCCGGCAAGGAGCCACCTCCAGCCCGGTTTCCGGGCTCGTACGGCGCCGCCAGCACTGCTGTGGGGTCGCCATCGTCCGGGTCGCCGTCGTCCGGGTCGAACCCGCGGGGGTCGTCGCCGTCATGACCCCCGTCTCCGCCACCGCCACCGCCACCGCCACCGCCGCCGTCGCCGTCATGACCCCCGCCACCGTCACCGTCACCACTGCCGTCACCGTCATCACGTGGAGGTGGCAGCCGGTACACGCCATCCAAACCGGCGATGCCCAGTTCGGCATGCAGGTCCTCTGGTGTTTTCACCTTGCCCTGCCGCTCGCTCACCATGTACACCAACACGCGCATCATCGTCCCGGGATGCGAGAGGTCCTTCATCTCCTTAAACGGTGATGCCTCGTTCGCGGACTCGATGCGCACCCGCCCGATGTTCTGGATGCGCTCTGTCCAGCCCTGGATATAGGACATGTCGGTGACCTTGGCCCATGGAATCCACTGGTGGGAGCGATTGATCACCCCGGACAGGTAGATCATGCGGGTACCGGTGACCACATAGCGGGTGTAATGAAACTGCACCGCTGCCTTCAACAGCACACCAGAGGCGAGGATGGCCACCACAAACATCGTCAGCTTTAACCCGGTGCCGGGTAAACCGATCGCGAGAAGGAGAGAAAGAGCCAACACAACGACCCAAGGAAACTTGCGCACGACCAACGCAATAGTGGCCGGGCCGTCCACCATGAAGATCTTCTCGTTGGGCAGCAGCCGGTCGTAGATGATCTCGTCGATCGTGGACGCGCCGACCAGCCGTTGCACCCACTGTACAAGTCGTCCGATCACAGCGTGGCGACCCCCGTCCCTGCGCGGTGGAAAGTCAGTCTGTCAACCCACCCAAGAAGGTGGCGATCGTGTTGGCCAACCGCTCGAGGAAGCGGCCGATTGCACCCATGACGTCGCCAAGAAACTCGGCGGAACCCGACGGGGACTTCCAGATCAAAATCAACACGATGCCGACGATGATCCCAAGTGGGAGAGCCTGCTGTGCCTTCATGTGAATACCTCATTCAGCCACTGGACCGCGCGCCACGGCCCAAGACTCCGCCCGCAGACATCGTACGACAGCGGCGTGACCAAGACGGGGACCCCACTATTGGACGGGTCGGATGGGTGCGCCGGTGGAGTGCGGCAGCACAATCCCAGCCTCCAACAGCCGACCCCGGAGTCGGCTCCGCAGCTCGCGTTCCACCGCCCACTGGGACGCCGGCTCGGTGTCGACAACCAGCCGCACGGTGGTGCCAAGACCATCGAGCGCCTGCACGCCCAACAGGGTTGGTGCCCCCAACAACCTGCTGCCCCAGATCTCATCCTCGACCAGCTCGCTCCCCACCGACCCAACCACCTCCTCCACCTTGGTGAGGTCTGCATCGTTGGCGACGGTCACATCGATCAGCGCACGGCTGAAGCGTTGCGATTTGTTGCCGGCCCGAACAATCTCACCATTGGGCACGTGCCACACGGTGCCCGCCACGTCGCGTAGGCGGGTGGAGCGAAGCGTGACGCGCTCCACCGTGCCGACGGCCGGGCCAACATCCACCACGTCGCCCACGCCGTACTGATCCTCGATCAGCACAAACAGGCCCGCCAGCAGGTCCCGCACCAACGACTGGGCACCAAACCCCAGCGCCACTCCGGCCACCCCGGCGCCCGCCAACAGCGGACCCAGGTTGATGTTGAGTTCACCGAGGATCATCAAGGTGGCGATGATCACCACCACCGCCGAGGTCAGCGAGCCCAACACATCGGTCACCGTTCGGGCTCGGGCGTCGGCCCGGTTGGCCGCAACCACGGCCCCGTCACGCTCCGACCGTTCGTCGTCACGTGTGCCCTCCAGCGCGGCCAACCGCGCCCGCTCGGCGGCTCGGGTCACCAGGCGACGTGCGGTCCGGTTGGCCAGCCATGCCAACACGACGATCAGCAGGATTCTCAGCGGGGTGCGCGTGACCCAATCCACCACTTCCGCCGCCGTGGCCGAATTGGTCAGATCCAGCGCTCGTTCACACCACCAGCTTGGGGAGGTGCCGCAGGTCTGCATGGCCTCTCCCCTCCTCCGCTCGCCCGGAGCCGATGATCAACGACGACTCAGCGATCTCCGCCCCGCCGATGGGTCGGTCGCCGAAGCGATGGTACCCAAGCCGCGATGGTACCCACCGGCTTGGGGAGATCAGGTTGCGACCATCACGGACGACCGGAGCGCACAGGCTCGGCCGAGGGTGCGGACGTGCCATGGCCCAGCGCAACCTCGGCGATCTCGGTGGCCCAGCGGTAGTCAGCCTTGCCGTTAGGACCACGCTTCACGGCGTCCACCACCACCACGTGTCGGGGCGCCTTGTAGGCAGCCAGCTGATCTTTGACGTGTTCGCGAACCTGTCCGAGGAGGTCCGACGCTGCGAGCGTTCCCGACCCGGCGGGCGGCGAAGCCACCCCGGCGGGCGTGTTTGACCCCAGGGAGACGACGGCTGTCACTGCGCTGCCCCACTTTTTGTCGGGCACGCCGACCACGGTGGCATCGATCACCCAGTCGAGCGACTTGGTCGCCTCCTCCACCTCTTCGGGAAACACCTTCTCTCCAGCGGTGTTGATGCACACCGACCCCCGCCCCAGCAGCGTGATGGTGTTGTCGCTCTCGACGGTGGCGTAGTCGCCGGGCACGGCCCAACGCCGTCCCTCGTAGACCGGATAGGTCGCAGCGGTCTTCACCGGGTCTTTGTAGTAGCCCAGCGGGAGGTGTCCGCCGGTGGCCAGCATGCCGCGCTCTCCCGAACCGGGCTCCACCCTTCGGCCGTCTTCGGTAAACACCGCCGCATGATCACCCAGCTGAAACCGGGCGGTCCCGGCGCTGCGCCCACGTCGGGCCACCGACGCACCAAATCCGTTGCCCTCCGACGAGCCCAGCAGGTCGATCAGCAGCGCCGGCGCCCGTTCCAGCAGCGCCTCCTTTTGGGCCGACGACCACATGGCGCCCGACGACGTCACCACCTTCAGCGATGCCAGGTTGTAGGGCGTCCCCGCAGCCTCGGCGGCTTCCAGTTCGGCGATCATCGGTCGACAGAACGCGTCGCCGACGATGCAGAGGTGACTGGCGGATCGGTCCGCCACCGTCGCCCACAGCCGAGCTGCATCAAAGCTGCGCGACGGCAGGGTGATGACGTGGGCGCCCGCGCTCAGCCCGCCCAGCGTCAGCTGCGACGAGGTGCCGTGCATCATCGGCGCCGCAGGTATCAGTCGCTGCTCGGCCGACTGATCACGAAGTCGTCGAGCGGTCGCTGCCGCCTCCACCGGGGTGGTTGGCAGCGGCTGCTTCAAGCCCTTCCATGTGGGGGCAAACACCCCCAGCAGCGAGCGATGAGGCCACATCACCCCCTTGGGCATACCGGTGGTGCCACCGGTGTAGAGGAACCACAGGTCGTCACCGGAGCGCTCGATGCGGCGCGCTGGTTCAGCATCGGCCAACAGACGCTCGTAGTGGACCCAGCCGTCGGGTGGTTCGGGTGAAGGTGACGCATCGGTCTCGCCGCCCACCACCACCAGAAGCCGGATCGACGGCACCTGATCGCGAACGGCCTCGATGCGCTCCACCAACTCGGGGTGGGCCACCACCACCTCGCAATCGGCGTTGTCCAGCAGGTAGGCCAGCTCGGCTTCGCGATACCGGTAGTTCACGTTGAACGGCACCGCCCGGGCCTTGAACGCGCCGTAGGTGACCTCGGTGTAGGCCGGGCCGTTGTACAACGCCAACCCCACCTTGGCTTCTGCGCCGACGCCGAACGCGGCGAGCGCTCCGGCAAACCGAGCGGCGCGAGTATCCAGCTCGGCCCAACTCCGCGTCAGCGGGCCGTGCGACAGCGCCGGTGCGTCGACCAGTTCATCCGCAATCGCCTCCCACACGGTCGCAAAATTCTCGTTGAACCCCATGGGCCGACGCTACCCGGGCGGGACTTGTGCCGGGGAGGCTTCAAAGCCGAGCCTCCAACTGGTGACCCAGCGGCGGGTCTCCCCCGGGCGGATGGTGACGTCTACGGGGATCGGGCCGTCCGGGCCATCGATCGCTGTCAGGTTGGGCCCGTTGGGCACCTGCCCGGCCTCCAGGCAGACGCCACCGTGCTGAGGAATGGGCCCCGGCGGTCCAGGCTGCCCACCCAGATGGTTGCCGGTGTACAGGTGAACCGCAGGTTGGTTGGTGCGCATCTCCAGGCTTCGGCCACTGGCCGGATCAACCAGCATCGCCACCACCGACAGGTCGCTTCCGCACGCACCGCCCACCAGATAGGTGTGGTCGTACCCGCCGGTGTCTGCCAGGGCGTCCAAGCCCAGGCGGTCGCGCAGCCGAACATCATCGCGAAGGTCCCATGCACTACCGGCGACCGGCAGAGCGGCACCGGTGGGGATCTGACCGGCTCCCAGCTCCAGCACGGTGTCGGCCCGCAGTGTCAGGCGCTGACCGGCCACGGTGCCGGCTGCGCCGAGGTTCCAGTAGGTATGGCTGGTGGGCGCCACCACCGTCGGCCGGTCGCATGTGTACTCCACGTTCAGCGTGAGCGTGCCGTCCTCATGCAGGACATAGGTGGCCGTCACCTCGACCCGGCCGGGGAACCCGCCACTGCCGTTAGCGTCGATCAGGGACAACGACAACTGAGCTGAGGTTGCATCAGCCGACATCGACGCGATGTCCCAACGACGACGATCCCAGGTGGCCGACCCGCTGTGCAGCGTGTTGGGACCCTCGTTGGCCTCCAGCCGCACGTGAACGCCGTCGAGGTCGAACGCCGCGCCGGCGATACGGTTGGCGTAGGGCCCCACAATTCCGCCCAGGTGCGGGTTGAGCGCTGGGTCGGCGAGATCGCCGGGATCAGCCAGCGTGACCACGCAGTTGGCCAGGTGTCCGGCCCGATCCGGCGCCTCAAAGCTCACCAGCGCAGCGCCATAGGACAGCACCGACGCCACCAATCCTCCAGCGTGCAGGCTGACGAGCGACGCCGCCGCGGACCCGTCGGCCATCACCACATCGGATATCTCATAGCTCGGTGTCGGCGTCGGCAATTGGGGGTTCATGACGGTCCTCCGACACCACTCAACTCCGAGTCGTTGAGTCCGACTTCGGAGAATCCCACGTTGGGCGTTGGTGCTCCGTGCGGGGTCTCAGGCAGCCGGTCCGGGTGGACCGTGACGTCTTGGAGCAGCTCGTCGAGCGGCGTCCTGCGCTCGTTCTCGTCGGCGTGTTCCCAGAGGTCTGAGACGTCGAGGCTCGTGAGGACCCGGTCGACTTGAACCTTGTTGTCATCACCCTGCGGGTCGCCCAACCCTGGGCAAGCTGCCCGATCGCGCTCCCCGTCGCGATGGCCCTCAACCGCAGAACGGGCCCGACACCACCACGGGGCTCGCCGAAACAGCCTGAGCCACCGGCGCATATCCCAACACCCCCGTCCCCAAGAATTGCGGCAGTTCATGTATTCTCAACTGGACTAAAGCCCGAGCACCGGTATCGGGGTCCACTGATCGTAGTGGTGATCCCTGGCGGCCGTGACCCCGGTGAGCCCGATCACCACGGTGGGGGTCGAACGGTTGGTGGTGGTGCCGTCACCCAACTGCCCGTAGCAGTTGTCTCCCCAGCAGACGACCGTATGGTCGGCTTTGAGCGCACACGTATGTGAGTCACCTGCGACGATGGCGATCGGTGGGGCCGGCGGGCACGTCAGGGAGGCCGTGCGGTGCAGGCGATGTGCACGACGCCCCCGCCACAACCCCGGAACATTTATCCACACGATGCACAGTGGAGTCTTGCATCCTAAATGGGGTCATGAAGGTCTGATCGTTGTTCGACGGTGGGCTGTTGCAGCGACGTTGAACGGCACTTTGCGCAGCTACCTGCACGATCAGGTGTGCCACAGTGCGTCGGTAGGTTCGTCATCATGGGATTGCGCCTGTGTAGTTTGGGACTGACGAAGGCTGGCCGATGAGTTCCACCCGCCACCTGGCGCTCCTAGATGTGCCGAGGCCAATGCGAGAGTGGACCCCGGATCCAAGCGGTGAAATCGGCGAGGTCTTCACCCGCCGATGGGTCGTCGACCTGATGCTGGACTTGGTTGGCTACTCCCCCGACACGGACCTGGCGACCAAGGTGGCGTCGAACCATCTTGTGGTTGCGGGGCATTTGTGCTGCCGATGGTTGAGCGGCTTATCGATTCGTGTCGACAGCACGGTGGGGCGTTGGCTGACGCCGAGCAGGCGATTCGCGGCTTCGACCTGTTGGAACACAACGCCGAGTTCACCCGCAAAGCGGTAGCGGCCAAGCTCCTTGAGAGCGGCGAGACGGTAGAGGTTGCCGAGTTCCTATCCGGTAAATGGATCACCACTGGTGATTTCCTGCTCACACCGCACCGCGCACCACGGCCGCTCGGCCGACTTCGTGATTGGCAACCCGCCCTACATCCGCCTCGAAGACGTTCCCAACGACATCAGCGATGCCTACCGCGCCGAATACGCGTCCATGCCAGGACGCGCCGACATCCACGTCGGCTTCTACGAGAAGGGCCTCGATCTGCTGCGGCCCGAAGGAAAGTGGCCTTCATTTGCGCCGACCGTTGCATGCGCAATCGGCACGCCGGTTGACGCCGGAGCATTCGAGGCGGTCGACCTGGTTCTCAGGTCACGGCCTCTGGCCGTCCGGATCACCCCACCAACTTGAGTTGATTGCCGACCTGGAGCGGCGGTTCCCGGCCCTCGAAGACCCACGGACTGGAACCCGCATTGGAATTGGCGTGGCGTCTGGATGTGACGACGTGTACATCAGCTCCGACTCGCCCGACGCCGGGAGTAATCGGTTGCTGCCACTGGTGATGGCCTCCGACATCCAAGCCGGAACCAGCGAGTGGTCAGGCCGGCACCTGGTCAATCCGTGGAAGGACGGCAGGCTCGTCGAACTCGGCAATTTTCCATGGCTCGGCGCCTACTACGAAGTCAACGGTGACCGCCTGTGGGGCCGTCACGTTGCCAAGAAGCAACCGCGCTCCTGGTACCTGACGATCGACCGGATAGATCCCGGGTGCTTGCGAAACCGAAGTTGCTGCTCCCTGACATGAAGGCAGCGGCACACCCCGTTCTTGACCCCGGCGACCACTATCCCCACCACAACCTCTACTTCGTGGTCTCGGATGCGTGGGATCTTGAGATGCTCGGCGGCATTCTCTTGTCGGACATCACCAACCTCTTCGTCGGCGGCTACTGCGTCAAGATGCGGGGCGGCACCTATCGTTTCCAGGCTCAGTACCTGCACAGAATTCGAGTCCCGGACCCCTCAACCAGCCAGGCCCGAGTTCGCATCCTTCGAGATGCATTTCGTCTACGCGACACCGCCAAGGCAACAACAGCTGTTGCGGCCGCCTACGGGATCGATGCGTCATTCTTCACCGGCGGCTGAAAAATCGACCGCTCTCCATGGCGCCCATGACGAGGCAAGCTGCGTCGAGCAGCCGTTCCCGTACCATCCGCTCGAAGAAGATGAGGTAGCGGTCGGCGTCAGTGGCTCCTTCAAAGACGGCCCCTCACGGTGGTGTTGAACGCGTCGTTGTCTTCCAGGAGCATGAACTAGCCAAGCCACGGGCGCAGGGGGCCGTCGACAATCTCGCGCTCGGCGGCCTTCCAGGCATCGAGCGCCTGGCCGAGCGCCGAGTCCGGCCGGTTGTTGTAGTTCTGCCCCGGGCTGTTGCCTGCCATTGACACCGTCGGAAGTACCCGGCGATCGGCCGCTTTTCACGTCGATGAGATGTGCAGGAATGCCTGCGTCAACGAACACGCTGACCACCAGCTCCTGAAGCGCGTCCAGGTGGCGGCCACCTGTCACCTCCGCCCTGTCCCGGTGTTCAAAACGCCCGACGCCCGCGAGCGCTTGGCCTGGGACTGCCGCACACTCCAATAGTTGCTGACCGCAGCGTCAACCTGGTTTTGGTAGCTGGGTAGATCCGTGCCCGGGTCAGACCTGCTCGTCGCGACCGGACATATCGGCATTTGGTCGGGCAGCAGCCACGATCTCCTCGACCAGCGGGCCGACCCGAGTTGGATCGTCGGTGGGGTCGACCGTTGGGCCCCGGTGCCAGCCTTCCGACACCGACATGGCTCGACCGGTGATGTCGAACACCCGGCCGGTCACACCCCGGCTCTCCTCGCTGGCCAACCACGTGACCAGCGGGGCGATCCAATGGGGCGACATCTGCGCCTTGTCCTCCTCGGACGCCTGCCCCATGCCCAGGTCCTCGGTCATGCGGGTGAGCGCAGCCGGGGCGATGGCGTTGGCGGTGACCCCGTAGCGAGCCAACTCCTTGGCAGCGATGACCGTGAACGCCGCAATGCCCGCTTTGGCGGCGCCGTAGTTGGTCTGGCCGACGTTGCCGTAGATGCCCGACGGCGAGGTGGTGTTGATGATGCGTGCGTCCACCTCTTCACCGGCCTTGGACCGCTCCCTCCAATACTGGGCCGCATGGTGCGCCGGCCCAAAGGTGCCTTTCAGGTGCACGGCGATCACCGCGTCCCACTCGGCTTCGGTCATGTTGACCAGCATGCGGTCACGGAGGATGCCTGCGTTGTTGATCACGACGTCCAGACGCCCGTAGCTCTCGATCGCCAGGTCAACCATCGACTTGGCCTCGGCAAAGTCTGCGACGTTGCCACCATCGGCCACCGCCTCGCCGCCCGCCTCGACGATCTCGGCCACCACCTGGTGCGCAGGACCATCGTCCTCACCGCCGTCTCCGCGACGGTCGCCGCCAAGGTCGTTCACCACCACTTTGGCGCCGTGCTCGGCCAGCATCAGCGCATGCTCGCGGCCGATGCCCCGCCCGGCACCGGTCACCAGACACACCCGTCCCTCACACAATTTTGCCATGCGCTCCCCTCCCGTGTGCGTGTCGCACTACGTCGGCGAGGCTAACCCTTCGTCGGAGGCGAGTTGCCCGAAGGAGCGGGATCGGAAAGAGCTGTGGCGGTCCGGCCTGCAGCTCAGGCACGCACCCACCCAGCCAGCCAGACAGCCGGCCAGGAGGCGTCCATGACTCCCCAACCAGTTCTCCCGCTAAGCCCGGTACTGGATGGCCCACTCATCAGGCTCCACGCCAGCCGGGACTCGTCGCCTCAGGAGCATGAAGCCCTTTTCCATCCCGACAAACCAATTCGAAGACTTATCGAAGATCGTCACCAGCTCCCAGCCGGCCTGGCCGGACATCCCAAGGACGGATGCCATCCGTTCGGCCGTATCAAAGAGCCCGAGGTTGATAACAGCGTATTGCCAACGCTCGTTGTCGAGACTCAAGGGCGTTGTCAGCGCAGCTGGAATCGTCGGTACGTCAACGAGCCGATACTGGTGCTGCTCGGCTGCGAGTTGTGCAGCCGCGACGAAGAGGTCCGCTTCTTCATCGGTCTTCGTTTCGTAGACGGACCCGTCAATATCGATTTTCTGCTGGTTCTTCTTGGAAACCAGATCTGGGCGCCTGGATCTGAGGGTTCGGGATCCAACCCTCATCTGCTTCTTGACGAAAACAATTCGATTCTCGATTGAGAGCATCACCTCGGCTCCGTCCGAAACTTGACGGGCACTCATGTCGGACAACGACTCAGATTGGCTCATGTTCACCCATTGTGCCGGATCGGGGCGGAGGCAACCAAGGTATCCTCTGCAACCGCCTCAGCGGTCACGACTGGCCGGTCACGGAGTCTGTCCAACTCAGGGTGAGACCCAGACGGTGGGTGCCGGCCGCGATGCGGTGACGGGCGGCCGTGTCCGGACCGCAAGAGGCGGTGCCGACGCCACGATGGGCTGCATCGAGATGTACGAACACCGAGTTCTCCTGATCGAGCGCATCGGCGTGGAGGGCCCGGGTGAGTTGGCCCTCGGAATAGCGGTGGGCGGTGTGTACGAACGGTTGCTCGCCGGTGATGATCCACGTCCCCCGGTCGGGTGCAGCAGCTGACAACCAGCGGGTGCCAGCGCGTTGACCGAAGCACTGAGGAACGACATAGGGGCAGCGTTCCTCGGACGCCCTCCGCCTGTACCGCCCGAGCACGGCGCCCTCGATCCGGTCGGGCGGACACTCATGGGGGCCCAGCCCAGAGCTCTCCAACTGGTCGAACGACGGGTCGAGCGCCAGCACGAGGCCGATTCTGGGCGGATCGGCCAGTTCCTCCGGCAGCCGCCAGGTGACATCAATCGAGATGGTTCCGTCACCTCGCAGCCACCAACGTTCGGTGATCGGGCACTCGGGTGGCTCGGGCCCATCACCACCGTCTTGGCGCCGGGGGACCAACACCCCTGTCAGCACCGCAGCAACCCCGTCCTCGCGTCGTCGCACCGTCACCCGGTCGAGGCGTCGAGTCTGGGGGCCATCCACCGAGTCCAACCCAACCTGGCGCCATCTGTCCTGATGGCCGAACCCGCTCATCCAGGCGGTTTTCATGCCATCGTTGTCGATCGGTGCCCGCCACAGGCTGTGCCCCGGTCGATTGACCAACAACGGATGTCCCGAGCGTGAGAGCCCGACCACCCCGAGGTGCCGGTCGACGTCCAGGCCCCACGATCCGTCTCCGAGCGACCAACGATCATCCATCCGCTCGCAGAGCACCTCGGCTGAGCCCGTCGTGACGGCACCGTGGCGCCGCGGCGCCGTTTCGGCCGGTAACTCAAACTGGTGTCTGGCCACCACGTGGCCCTCGGGCCCCCACGACGTCGACGTGGCCAAGGCGAGTTCTGCAGTGAGAGCCAGCTCCTGACCGGACCACCGGGTCAGGTCGGGGGGCACCGGGACCGTCACCTTGGCCTCACTCCCCGGTTCAATCTGCGGTACATCCCAGGTTCCGTCGGCCACACCAACACCGTCGGCCACCAGCTGCCAGGTGCCAACCACGTCAGAGGTGTCGGTGAAGCTGCGCTCGTTGTGCAACCGCAGGTGCCCGAGCCGCACGTCCACGCCCTCAAGGTGCAGCGACCGTTGCAGATGGGCCAGCTCGATACAGGCCGGATGGGGCACGAGGTCGGGGCCCAGCAGACCGTCGAAGACGAAGTTGCCGTCGTGGCGCTGCTCACCGAAGTCACCGCCGTAGCCCCAGCGGGTCTCGCCGTCGCCCGCCGGATGCTCGGCGGAAGCCGACAAATGATTGGAGTGCCGGCGAATTCCACCGTCGCCCGCCGGATGCTCGGCGGAAGCCGACAAATGATTGGAGTGCCGGCGAATTCCACCGTCGCCCGCCGGATGCTCGGCGGAAGCCGACGAGTGATTGCCTCGGACCAGACCGTGGTCACGCCACTCCCAGACGAACCCACCCTGCAACCCGTGATGGGTGCGGAAGGCCCGCCAGTAGTCGTCGAGCCCACCGTTGGAGTTACCCATCGCATGGGAGTACTCGCACAGGATCAGCGGTCGGCGGCGATCTTTGCGACTCTTCGCCCACGCGGTGATCTCCTCAACCGAGCGGTACATGGGCGCCACCAGGTCGCTCACCGGGTTGTCGGCGTCGAGGTCGAACATGATCGGCCCCTCGTAGCTGAGCGGCCGGCTGGGATCGAGGTAACGAAGCGCTCCGGCGAGGCCGTGGTGGGCGGGGCCCTCCCCCGCCTCGTTACCCAGCGACCACACGATCACGCACGGATGGTTGCGATCGCGGCCCGCCATGCGAAGCCCACGCTCGATCACGGCTCCGGTGAAGCCGGGCTGGGTGGTCAGTGACACCTGGCGGCCGTGGCTCTCGACGTTGGTCTCGTCGACGACGTACAGACCGAGCTCGTCGCAGAAGTCGTAGAACCAGGGGGCGGCCGGGGCATGGGCGGTGCGGACGGCGTTGACGTTGAGCCGCTTGGCCAGGCACAGCTCGAACCAGGTGGTCTCCGGGTCGACGTAGCGACCCCGGGTCGGGCTGTGCTCGTGCCGGTTGACCCCCCGGATCAGCGGGGCAGCGCCGTTGATCCGCAGCTCGCGGCCACCAACCTCGACCGAGCGGAACCCGGTGAGCACCGCCGCCACCTCGATCGGTTCGACAGCGCTGTCGGGCGGGCCCGCATCGGACGCGGTTTGCCACAGCTGCACCAGCACCCGGTAGCGCGTCGGGCGCTCGTCACTCCATGCCTCGATGCCGGGCACCTCCAACGAGGTGCGCACCATCTGGCCTGGCCAGGTGTCCGAGGCGAGCAGTCGGGCCAGGGCGTTGGCCTCGTCGAAGGCCGTCACCTCCACCGGCTCGGACTCGAGGAGCGCCGTGCCGTCGAGCTGCTCGACCGAAACACCCACCCACCACCGGGAGGCCGGCAGGATCCGGGTGACCTGCGGATCACCCGGGCCGGCACCTCCGGCCTCGGCGGGACCGTTGGCGCCATCGGTTGAACCGTCGGCCAGACCGCCGCCGAGGTCGCCGCCGATGGTGATATCGACGTTGAGGGTGCCGGTGGTGCCGTCAACTGCCAGGCCGGGCACCATGCCGACGTCGTCAAGGTGCACCGCCGGACGGGACCACAGCGTGACCGACCCTTGGATGCCACCGTGCCACCACTGATCCTGGTCCTCGATCCAGGTGGCCGCCGACCAGCGGATGACCACAACGGCCAGTAGATGCGAACGGCCCACCTCCACGAACGGCGTGAGATCGAACTCCGAGCCCAGCCGGCTGTCGGTGCCCAAGCCGACGAACACCCCGTCGAGGTAGACGACGGCCAGGCTTTCGGCGCCCCCAAGGCTGAGAATGACGTCACGCCCCGCCCAGTCGACGTCCACCTCCAGCGTGCGCCGATACACCCCGGTCGGGTTGTCGGCAGGCACCAGGGGCGCCTTGCCCGGGAACGGCATCTGCACGTTGGTGTAGATCGGTGAGTCCCAGCCCTGCAGCGTCCATGCGCCGGGCACCTCAATGGGCGCCTCGGTGGCACCCGCGACCACCGGGTTCGCAACAGCGCTTGCAGGGACGGCCTCGGGACGATCGAAGTGGGCGAAGCCCCACTCGCCGTCGAGTGACCTGGCGAAACGACCGCCCGGCTCGTCGGCGTTCAGCCGGACTGCCTGCCACAGGCTCGGAGCAGCACGGGCCGCCTCGATCCGGCCGTGGGATGCCAGGGGCGGCCGGGACCGAAGACGGTTGCGCTCGGTCAGCGACGGATCCTCCCAGAACCGGTCGGTTGGATCGAACAACGGCTCGGCGGGGGAACTGCTCACGTCGGTGGCTCCGGTCGGGTCAGGGAGAGAATAAGGAGGTTCAGCGGACTCAGAACACCAGCTGGTAGTGCTCGACGCCGCGCACGAACGCTCCCGGCACGTAGCGGGGCGGCGCCTCGTCGCTGAGCGACCAGTCGGGCAGCCGCTTGAGTACCTGCCCGATCATCGAGCGGATCTCGGTACGGGCCAGGCTGGCGCCCAGGCAGAAGTGGGTACCCAGCCCGAATGCAATGTGGTTGTTGTGCTGCCGGGTCACATCGAACCGCTGGGGCTCGTCGAACACCCGCTCGTCGCGGTTGGCCGAGGAGTACATCAACAGCACCATCTCCCCTGCGCTCAGCTTTTGCCCGCCCAGCTCGTGATCCTCGGTGACCACCCGGGACATGTTGAGGATCGGGGTGGTCCAGCGGATGAACTCCTCAACCGCCGGGCCATCGATCAAGTCGGGTTGCTCACGCAACAGGTCGCGCTGGTCGGTGTGAACCGCCAACGCCCACAGCGTGTTGGCCAGCACGGTGCGGGTGGTCTCGGCGCCGCCATCGATCACCAAGAGGCACTCGGCGACGATTTCACCGTCGTTCATCGGGCGACCGGCCACTTCGGCCTGGGTCCACACCGACACCAGGTCGTCGGTGGGATTGGCTCGGCGGGCCTCGATGAGCTCGGAGGTGGCGATCGCCACCTCGAACGCGCAGTTGGCGCCCTCCTCGGTCATGTAGCGGTCGCCGCCACCAAGCGGCACGGTCACCTCGGACCAGCGCTTGATGTCGCGCCAGCGCTCGGCGCCAAAACCCAGGTCCTCGGCAATCATCATGGCGGGCAGGGGTGCCGCCAGGTGCTCGACGGCATCCACCTCCTCGCTCGCGGCGATGCGGCGTTCGACCTCGCTGATCAATTGATCGATCACCTCATCGATGCGTTCCTGGCGGCGGGCGACCGCCCTCGGCGTGAAGCGTCGGTGGATCAACCGCCGGTGATCCTGATGGCGCGGATCGTCGAAGTTGATCATCGACGGGTTCAACTCGGGATCTCGAACGCTCAGCGGCCGGAACGCACCCAGGCTGGAGTACCGCTCGGAGTCCCGGTCGACCAACGCAACGTCCGCGTAGCGACTGATGCCCCACAAGTTGTTGATGTCGTCCCAGTAGATCGGGGCCTCATCACGAAGCCACCGATAGGTGGGCTCCGGATTTGCGGCATACAGGTTGCCGTTCAGCAAATCGATCTGCGGCAGGGGTGTTTCGTTTGAGAGGTTGTTTCCCACCCTCACATCATGGCGCAGGCAGCCTCAGCCGGCTTGACCGGCTGCGAATCGGGCCTCGCAGGATCCACCGTCGGCGAAGGACGGGCCCAGACCGTCGGTGGAGATGATCGTCGTGGGACCTGCGAAGGGGCCGTCGCTCGACCCGGGAACGTTGACGTCGACCGACGACCGGGAGTGGTCGTTGAGTGCCGGCCACGTGATACCCGCGGAGGAAACCAACAGCCCCACCGCCGCGGCGAAGAGCAGCCCACCCAAACCACCCAGCAGTCCAACCAACGACGGCATGGGCGGGGCCGGGGTGACCAACATTCCGTCCCGGGCCTTGGCGATTCCAATCAGGCCAACCACGGTGGCGGCCGCCCAAAAACGAGTCCCGACCCAAAGGTCGCCTGACCGGCGAGGGGCGAGGCTGCTGCCAGCACCTTGGTGGTCACGCCGTGACCAACACGCCGACCTGAATCAGGCTCACACCGCCGGCGAAACCCAGGCCCGTGGTGAACCCCAGGTACCCGGCCCCGGCACCGAGGAGGGCCAGAACGGCAAGGGTCCACGCAATACCCGGCGCAATGGCGCCGGTGGGCCGCAGCTCAAACACACCATCGCTCAGGTTTGGAACGTACGCCCCTTGGCCGGCACCCATCTCGTCACCGGACGGTTCCGGTTCGGTCTGTTCCGGTGGGTCCCACGACCATCTGGGGATCGGCTTTGGGGTTCTCCGGCTACGTCATCGGGAGATGGTATTCAAACTACCGTCAACGATCGAAGTCGGCCGATGAATCAGGCCGCACCGCCGGAATGGGCCTGCTGAGCCACCTTGGCCCACAGCCGGGCCCGGTCGAGATCGGAGGTGTGGGTGCCGGGCACCCGGACATCGCTTCGGATTTGGCGGTCCAACCACAACTCGCCGGAGTGGTCCAGCGCCTCGGGGGCGGCTGCCAGCCACAATGCCGTGTCAGCCCCGTGGGCGGGGGTGCGCAAGATCGGGCCCATCACCTTGGAGAACGCCGCCAGCTGTTCGGTCACGCCGGGCGTGTCCACCCAGCCCGGATGTGTGGCGTGGCTGACCACCTCGTCGGCCGGCCACTGCCTGGCAAACTCGGCGACCAGATCCACCTGCGCCCGCTTGGCCTCGGCGTAGGCAAACGTGCCGTTGTAGGGACGGTCGAGCCACTGCTCGTCGTCGGAGTGGCTGCGCAGGTACATGCCCCCTGATGTCATCCAGATCACCCTGCCGGGGGCGGCACGGCCGAGCCTGGGGCGGAGCAACTCGGTGAGCAGAAACGGACCCACCACCATCGAAGCCCAGGTTGCCTCAATGCCCTGAGCCGACTCGGTGCGTTCGGCGACGATCGCCCCCGCCACGTGGGCCAACACGTCGATCTGGGGATGATCGGCCATCAGGTCGGCGGCGAGCGCACCCACGTCGTCAAGGTCGCCGATGTCGCAACGACGAAACCGTGGGGCCGGTTGACCGGCGGCGAGACCGGCCGTCATCGCGGCGACGATGCCATAGCCACGCTCGGCGTTGCGGCCGATCAACTCCACGGTGGCGCCGCGCTCGAACGCCCCTTCGGCCATCGCCCGGCCGATTCCTGAGGTGCCGCCGGTGATCACCACCACGCGGCCATCGAGACGGTCCGGGGGATTCCAACCAAAAAGGCGGGACCGCACCATCGGGCCGATCTCGGTGAAGCTGCCAATCACGGTGGCCTCGAGGATTCCGTCGGCCACCCGGCGGACAACTTCTTTGGGGGAGCCGGCGGTCATGTCCCTGGAGTTCCCGACGAGCGTTTCCGCAACACCTCGAGCGCCTCGTCGGCGTGCGTGTTCATGTTGGTTTCGGAGCTGATCTCGGCCAGCAGGGTGCGGTCGGTGTCGATGACAAACGTGGACCGCTTGTTCCACAGTGGCCCCGGGCGCTTGGCACCCAGTTCCTTGGCGATGGCCCGGTCGGCATCCGAGAGCAGCGGATAGCCCAGCGTGTTCTTCTGATCGAACTTGGCCTGCTTCTCCGGGGAGTCAGCCGAGATGCCCACCCGCTGCGCACCAACGGCCTCAAACTCCGACCCCAGGTCCCGGAAGTGACAGCTTTCCGCTGTACAGCCGCTGGTCATCGCCTTGGGGTAGAAGAACAACACCACCGGCCCATTGGCAAGGAGCGACGACAACGACCGTTGTTCGCCGGCCTGATCGGGTGCGGTGAAGTCCGAAACCTTGGTTCCAACGTTCATAGGTGTTGTTCCCTCTTCTGTTGCGATGTGGCGATGTGGCTGAGCGGCGATTGCGCGACAGGCTCCGTGTCTTCTTCGGAACGGGACGCCCGATCGGATGACGAGAGCTCAGACGGCCTGCTCGACAAGCACGACGTTCTGCTCGACGAGCTCGACCTGTGCATCAATCCGGTCCTTGCCCACCGCCAGGGATGCAATCCGGACGACCAACTCGTCCACGTTGGGCACGGGATAGGACAAGGGCAGCCTGGCCACGATGGGCACCAACGACGCCCCCAAGGTGGACGCAGCCCGGCCGATGCCGTTGAACACCCCCAACGGGCCGGGCAATTCCAGCCAGGCCCCGGCCAGGCGCAGTTCCACATGATCGTCCCGTCGACTGAGGTGCACGTCGGTGCGCAACCCGGTGCGCAGGTCGGGCATGGGCGGACCGAGCACCCGGGAGTTGCGCACGCCCACGGAGATCGAACCGGGCGTGGCGATCAGGTTGAGGTCGAACGGGGTGGGAACCCCGCCCAAGGCCCGGTTGCCGAGAAACGAGAGGATCGGGCCGAGAAGGTCGGCGTCGATGGACACGCCGATGCGGTCATCCCTCGATGGTGGTGCCCGGTGGGCGCTGGCCACCTCTCCGGTGACCCCACCGACCGCAACGGTCAGGGCACCGTCGGTGCTGCGGATCTCGGCTCGGCCGGGGGTGAGCCCCAGCTCGGCAACCGGGATACCGGTGAGGTCGATGCCCACCGGCCCCATATCCTGACCGAGCGCGTTGAACAGTGTGTCGCCGGTTTCGGCAAGCGCCATCCGGGCCATTTGCGCCATCGGGTCGATGGGAGAAGCCCCCTCCACACCCACCACGGTCGCGCCCAGAAACTCGACCCCGGGCAGGTCGACCACCACACGAATCTGGTCGACGCCGAGGTCCATCTGCACCTCAACCAGCGCCGACACCTCGATGTCCAGCGGTGGCAGCGACAGGGGCAGCGGTTCGCCGTTGGGCTGAGCCACGGTGACGCGGCCCCGCACCCGGATCGGTACCCGTGAGTCGTTGCGTGCCACCAGGTCGAACGTGGCGCCGACCACCTCGACGGTCAGACCAACCTTCAGATCGTCGATCATGGGCAGCGCGATCGTGCGCACCACCGTGCCCAGCGAGACGCCGTCGCCAACGGCCGTCGCCACGGCCAGCTCCAGCATGGGCCCGGGCACGGTCACCATTACAGCGGGTTCAACCATGGCAGTGTTCTAGCTCAGCGCCGCCTGGCGGCGCCTCTGCACGGGTTGATCACCGCGCTGCGACGGGCGGGTGGTGCACCGTTCCAGCAACTCGGGGGCGCCCCGGGCGTCAGCGCACCAGCCGTCGGCACCCACCTCGGTTGCCCAGTCCTGGTCCGGCACGCCGGCGCCCCCCACCAGCACGACGGCGTCGCTGACCGCCCTCACCCTGGCGATGGCCTGTTGCACGCCGGCGAGGTCTGTTGCGTCGGCCACGCTGAGGCACAGACCCGTGAGTGGCCGGGTGGTCGAGGCGATCTCGACGAACTCGTCGAACGGCACATCGGCGCCCAGGTCGCACACGTCAAAGCCCACGGCCCGAAACGCGTCGGCCAGCACTGCCGGGCCGAGGCCGTGTCGGTTGCCCTCGACGGCGCCGACCACCACGTGGCCCCGACTTCGGCCGGGCCGGGTGACGGTGGAGCCCAGGCGTGCCACCAACCGCGTGGCGACGCCGGTGGCACGGTGCTCGGCGCCGATGCTGGTCTCGCCACGCCGCCAACGGCGGCCGATCTCGACCATGGCCGGCTCGAGCACCTCGCACAGCACGTCCACCGGATCGACTCCCGCCCGACGAGACTCCTCCACCAACAGCCAGGCGCCGCCCTGGTCGCCACGTAGGAGCGCCTCGGTCATCGGCCCGATGCGGGTGCTGGTGCAACCGCCGGGCCGTTGAGTCCCGGATGACGCACCGACCTCGGGGGTGCCCTTCGCGTCCGTCAACTCCATCAGGTCACCGAGGCGCACCATCCACACGCCGCCCGACTTTTGGGCCTTCAGCCGGGACGTGCGCACCCACCGATAGGCGGTCATGTAGTGGACGCCCGCCAGGTCGGCGGCGGCGGGCAGGGTGAGAAGCGTCTCGGGGTGATCCCCGCCACTCATGCGATGCTCGAGAGCTTCCGCATCGCACGCCACGATGGATGGGTGAGCTTGGCCAGGGCTCGATGCTCCAGCTGACGGATCCGTTCACGGGACAAATCCAGCTCGTCCGCAACCTCCACGACGCTGCGTGGCTCGTCGCCATCCATGCCGTAGCGCAGTTCGATGATGCGACGTTCGCGCTGGTCCAGCACCGTCAACAGGGCCTCCAACTCGTGGGGCAACAGGCGCGCCCCCACGTTGTCGACCTCGGCCTGGGCGTCGGGATCGGCCAGGAAGTCACCCAGTTCCGCCCCGCCATCCTCGCCGACGTTGGCCGACAGCGAGATGGGATCGGCCCCGACCCGCATCAGGTCGAGCACCCGGTCCTCCGGAAGGTCGAGCGCTTCGGCCAGTTCGGGCACACCGGGAGGACGCCCCAGGGACTGCTCCATCTGGTTTTGGGCCTCACGCATGCGCAGCAGGTCGTCGTTGGTGCGCGACGGCAGCCGCACCGTGGTTCGGGTGGCGGCGATGCCCCGGGCGATGAACTGGCGGATCCACCACACCCCATAGGTGGAGAACCGGAAGCCCTTGTGGTGATCGAACTTCTCCACCGCACGGATCAGGCCCAGGTTGCCTTCCTGCACCAGGTCCAGCAGCGGCAACCCGGACGCCTGATAGCGCTTGGCGACCGACACCACCAGACGCAGGTTGGCGTTGATGAAGTCTTGGCGGGCCCGTTCACCGGACCGCACCTTGGCCCGCAGACGGGCCCGCTCCCCCCGGCTGAGTTCCGCATCGGAATCGAGCGATGCCGCCGCCAGACGTCCATCCTCGATGGCGGAGGCCAACTCTCGCTCCCCCGCCGGGGTCAGAAGGTCGTAGCGACCGATTTCGTCGAGGTAGGCCGCCACCGGATCTGAGGCGCTGTTCGGACGGCTGCGCTCGGTCCGTCGGTTCGTCTGCCGGTCGTGACGGCGGGTCAGCGCCTCGCCGCCTGCGTTCGTGGTGTGAGTGGTTCGCACGTCGCCTCCTTGAAAGCGGTAACCGGACTGGTGTCGGTTGGAGTGGGGCTGGTTCCGGAGTCGCCGGGACCACGGTAGCTGTTTTAGTGCTAAATATCAACCAGCGACCGTGTAAACCCGGATGGTGTCCGACTTGTTCCAGCCTCGGCATGAAATCTCCCCGGGAACCTTGTGCCTTCATACCCCCTCCGCAGCGGTGTAAACCGCATACTCGTCGATCAGCCCACGACACCGGACCGAGCCATCGCAAGGCGAGCCGCGGTTAGTCTGGGAAGGCGGCGCTCCTCCGGGGCAACGCCTCAGCGCACGTCCCGACTGCGCCGAGAACCGTCACAGATGAGGACCGGCCCACATGAGCCCTACCCCGTCCGCCGCCATCACGCTTGAGGGCGTTACCAAGACCTTCCCCGGAGCGGCAGCCCCCGCCGTCGATTCGTTGGACCTGTCCATCGACGCCGGCGAACTGCTGGTGTTGCTCGGTCCTTCAGGATGCGGCAAGACCACCACGCTGCGGATGATCAACCGGCTGGAGGAACCGACGGCCGGTCGGATCGAGGTTGGCGGGGTCGACATCGGCGCCAAGCCGGTCGCCGAACTCCGACGGGGTATCGGCTACGTGATCCAAGACGTCGGGCTGTTTCCCCACCGGTCGATCGCCGACAACATTGCGACGGTGCCACGCCTGCTGGGGTGGGACGCCACAACCATCGCCAACCGGGTGAGCGAACTGGGCGAACTGTTGGAGCTCGACCCGGTGTTGTTGGACCGATACCCGGCCGAGTTGTCCGGCGGTCAGCAGCAGCGGGTGGGTGTGGCACGAGCGCTGGCCGCCGATCCGCCCATCTTGTTGATGGACGAGCCCTACTCGGCGGTCGACCCCATTGTGCGCGGCCGGCTTCAGGACGAGCTGCTGGAGATCCACGACAGGCTGGGCACCACGATTGTGATCGTCACCCACGACGTGGACGAGGCACTCAAGCTGGGCGACACCATCGTGTTGATGTCCGCCGGCGGGCGCGTCGCCCAGGCCGGACCACCATCGGAACTGCTGAAGAATCCCGCCAGCGAATACGTCACCAGCTTTCTTGGCGGCGAGCGGGCACTGCGCGGCTTGGGCCTGGTGCCGGTGCACGAGCTGATGCTGGCTCCCTTGAACGGATCGAAGGGACCCCAACTGGAAGGGTCGGCCTCGGCACGCGAGGCACTGGACCTGCTGTTGGAATCGGGCGCTGCCACCGTGGTGGTCACCACCGACGGACAACCCCGAGGCGAGCTGGGTTTCGACCAACTGGTCACCGCCGCAGGCGGCAACAGCCCAGCCGCAGGCGGCAACAGCCCAGCCGCAGGCGGCAACAGCCCAGCCGCAGGCGGCAACAGCCCAGCCGCAGGCGGCAACAGCCCAGCCGCAGGCGAGCGGTGAGCATCACGATGCCGACGCAGCAGCCGGATGCCGGGGAGCCACTCTTCCGCTGGGACTGGGTGGGCAACCACCTCGACGATGTGCTGCGGCGCACCTTGGAACACCTCGAGCTCACCGTGATTGCGGTCAGCGTTGGCCTGGTGATCTCGTTGGCGCTCGGCCTGTTGGCCGTGCGCTACCGCTGGACGGCCACCCCCATTGGGTGGGTCTCGGGTGCGCTCTACGCGATTCCCAGCCTGGCCTTCTTCGGTCTGCTCATCCCGTTCACCGGGTTTTCAATCGCCACCGCCGAGATTGCGCTGATTGCGTACACACTGTCCACCCTGGTGCGAAACGTCATCGCCGGGCTGGATGGGGTACCGCCCGCCGCCCGGGCCGCCGCCGACGCGCTGGGCTACACCCCGACGCAACGATTTCTGCGGGTGGACCTCCCTTTGGCGGTGCCCACGATCGTGGCGGGGCTCCGCATCGCCACCGTGACCACCATCGGCCTGGTCACCGTTGCCTCGGCCGTCGGTTTTGGGGGCTACGGCGCGTTCATCACCGACGGACTCAACCGGGACTTCCCCACGCCGTTGGTGCTGGGCTCGGTGCTTTCGCTCATGCTGGCGGTGGCCGCCGACGCCATGTTCAGTGTCCTCCAGCGCTATCTGGCCCCTTGGAACAGGGTGGACCGCGGGCGATCGGCCTCGCCTGGGCTCACCGGCGAGTTGGCCGACGGCGCGGTTGCTGCAAACTCGGGAACGGACCAAAGTCGTGCATGACCTGATCGATTTTTTCAGCGCGTCGGGCTCGTGGTCGGGTACGGCCGGTATCCCCCAGCGGGCCGTCGCCCACCTGTACGTCTCCGTCTTGTCGATGGGGGTGGCCGCCATCATCGCCATCCCGGCGGGGCTTTGGTTGGGGCACCGAAACCGCGGGGCGGCGCTCGCCTCGGCGGTGGCCAACGCCGGCAGGGCCATCCCCACCCTGGCGCTCCTCGGTCTGGCCACCGTGGCCGTGGGCATCGGGTTCTGGCCCACGCTGATCGCCATGGTGGCCCTGGCCATCCCCCCGATGTTCACCAACACCTTCACCGGCATTCGCGGCGTCGACCCCGGGGTTCGCAGCGCCGCCGTCGGCTTGGGGTTTGAGGACTTTGAGTTGTTACGCCAGGTGGAGATCCCGTTGGCGATGCCGCTGATTCTGACCGGCGTGCGCATCGCCGCCCTCCAGGTGGTCGCCACCGCCACCCTCGGGGCACTCGTAGGTTTCGTGGCACTGGGCTCGTTCATCGAGGAGGGTCGCCTCCAGCCGGACCGCGGCAAGTTGCTGGGTGGGTCGGTGCTGGTGATCGCCCTGGCCCTCCTGGCGGACGGCGTCGTTGGAGCCGCCGCCCATCGCGCCTCGCGCTGGCAACGCCCACGATCACAATGAACCGGCCAGGGCTCTCGTCAGCAGCGAGCACCTGACTATCTTGTTTCGATACCCAACCGAAAGGGCGATGATATGAGTACACACCGTTTGAAATGGCGCATTGGAGCGGGCCTGGCCTCGCTGGCGTTGATGGCGGTCACCGCTGGTTGCGGCAACGACGACTCGGCGTCGGCTCCCGACGCAGAGAAGCCCGAGGTCAAGATCGGGATCCAGGACTTTGGTGAGTCCAAGGTGGTGTCGGAAATCTATGGTCAGCACCTGGAGGCCAACGGCTACAAGGTGAAGTATCAGGAATTGGGCGGCTTCCGCGACCTGGTCCTCACCGGCTTCGAATCGGGCGACATCAACTTCACCCCCGAATACGCCGCCTCACTCCTGGAGTTCCTCAACGACAACGCCGGTGAAGCCACCAGCGATGTGGGCGAGACGGTCGATGCGCTCACCCCACAGTTGAAGAAGGTCAACCTCACCGCCTTCGAGCCCACCGAAGCGGTCAACACCAACACCTTCGTGGTCACCAAAGCGACGGCAGAGGCCAAGAACCTGAGTTCCATCGGCGACCTGACCGCCGACCTCAAGCTGGGTGGCCCTCAGGACTGCCCCACCAACCCCAACTGTCTCGCCGGGTTGAAGGACGTCTACGGCGTTGACCTGTCGAAGAACTTCACCCCGCTCGATGGCGGGGGTCCCAACACCAAGCGGGCGCTGAAGGACGGCAACATCGATGTTGCCGTGCTGTTCAGCAGCGATGGTGCCATCGCTGCCAACGACTGGGTGGTCCTCAAGGACGACAAGGGGCTCTTGAAGGCCGACAACATCATTCCGGTGGCGTCAACCAAGCTGGCCGACGCCGGCGGCAAAGATCTGGCCTCCACCGTGGACGAGGTGTCGGGGACGCTCACCACCGACAAGCTGGTGGACCTCAACAAGCGCTTCGACATCGACAAGGACGACGCCGAGGACATCGCCAAGGACTACCTCGCCGAGGAAGGTCTTAACTGAGCCGTTCCCGACGGCCTGGCCCGCACGGGGCCGAACTCAACCGAGTTGAGACACCGCAAGCCGGTGGGATCGCCACATCGGGCGGCCCCACCGGCTTGGTTTTTGGGCGGATGAGCAGACGTCTGACGGAGCTGGCGACCCCGATTATCGGTCTCAGCCTGAATGGGGCTCGATCGGGCCGGAGACGAAGCGGAAGATCGCCGGGTACCGGTACCACTCACCCCTGCCTGCCGCCATCATGGCCATGATCGGGAGGATCAGGGCCGCCAGCGACACCACACCGACCACAGGGAAGATCAAGAAGAACCCGAAGAAGCTCCCCACCGCGGCACGCTCTCCGAGTACCAGCATTGCGCCTCCGATCAGCATGAACAGCCCCAGGGGCACGACGAACGTAACGATCATGAGGGTGATGGTGAAGTTGAGCGCCTCGGTGGCGTGGTGGCGCACGAACTGCGAGCGTTCCTTGGTGAGCGCATAGAAGATGCCGACGCCCAGGATGCCGGCCAGCATGGCCAGCAGGTGCGCGATCAGGGCCGAGTTGCAGTCGCCCGCCGGATCATTGCTCCACGCCTGGTTCGACCAGTCGACCCGCTGCACGGGGTTTGGCGCCCAGACGCCGGCCTGTGCGCCCGGGCCGGACACGTGACCGGTCCAGTTGGTCCCATCCCACCACCGCACCGCACCGGCCGGGTCGGTGTACCAACCAGGTACCGGGGACGACCCCGTCGTGCTGTGGGTTGCGTCGAAACCCCCGGGCGCCTGATAACTCAGAAGCTCTGGCCCCCGCCAGGGCCCTGCGCAGCGCCGGGCTGGTCCATCGGACCCTTCACCAGGCGGAGCGTGAACGGGTACCGGTACCACTCGCCCTTGTTGGCCGCCATGGCCGCCATGATCGGCAGCACCACCTGTGCAACGAGCAGCACTGGCCACAGGATGATCCCAATCAAGGTGATGCCGGTCACCAGGTAGGCGCCAAACAGGGTGATGGAGAAGTTCAGCGCCTCACTGGCGTGGTGGCGCACAAACGGCGACTTGTCGGTGGTGACCGCATAGAAGATGCCGGTACCCAGGATTCCAGCGATCAGCGCCAGCACCTGGGCGATGACCGCAGAGCCGGTGTCCTCAGCGACGCCGGAACCAGCCATGTTCTGCATCGGGGCGACCACGGGAGGCTGCGGCGGAGCCGGCTGGCCGTAGGCGGGCGGCGTCTCAAACCCCGGGCTGGGCGGCGGTGCGCCGAACCCGGATTCACCGGCGGGACCGGGCGGTGGCCCAGGCGGTGGAGGTGGCGTCCCGGCGCCGGGGGCTGGTGGCGGTGGATCGAACTGCTGGCCGTCGTCACTCATGGTGTTCCTCACTGCTTGGTGAATCTCCCTACGACGGTAGCACCGGACTTCTTCGGAGTGGTTCAAGGTCAGAATGGGTAAGGATGAAGCAGCACCGAGCAACGGAGGTCCCTCATCGACGCCGACGCCCTGTTGGCCACCGCAACCGAGCTGCGCTGCGAGTTGTCGGAGGTGGCCCCGGTTTTCGCCGGAGCACCATCCGAGCCAACCCGACAGGCGGTGACCGCCGCCGTCCAGCAGTTGGACGACTACGTCATTCCTCGGTTGTCCTCGCTGGACGCGCCGGCACTGGCCGTGATCGGCGGGTCGACCGGGGCCGGTAAGTCCACGTTGGTCAACAGCATCATCGGTTCGGAGGTCACCCGGCCCGGCGTGCTGCGGCCCACCACCACGTCACCCGTGCTCGTCCACCATCCCGATTCAGCCGGCCACTTCGACGACGCACGCATCCTGGGCGGCCTCGCTCGGGTCAGCGGTGCCGCCGCCGGGGCGGGCGAGCTTCAGGTGGTCGCGTCGAGAACCCTGTCGCCCGGGCTGGCCGTGCTGGATGCACCCGACATCGACTCGGTGGTCGACGAGAACCGGGTGTTGGCGGCCCAGCTACTGGAGGCCGCCGACCTGTGGGTGTTCGTGACCACCGCCGCCCGCTATGCCGACGCCGTGCCGTGGCTGTTTCTCCGAGACGCTGCGGCCCGTGGCGTGGTGCTTGCACTGGTCATCAACCGCATCCCACCGGGCGCGACCGCCGAGGTGTCCGATCACCTCCGCTCCATGCTGGCGGCCCAGGGCCTCGGAGAAGCTCCGTTGTTCACCATCGAGGAGCAGACGCTGGTCGACGGACGCATCCCGGAGGCTGCGGTGGCCCCGCTGCGCTCCTGGCTGGAGCGGGTGGCCTCGGATCAGGCGGTCCGGGCCGAGGTGGTCCGACGAACCCTGGCCGGTGCAGTGGGATCACTGGCCGACCACGCCACCGAAACGGCACGTGAGCTGCGGGCGCAGGTCGCCATCACCGAGGCCCTGACCGCGTCGGCCATCGCCCCGTTTGATCGGGCGCGTGCACAGCTGAACGACGACGTCCGCGACGGCACGGTGTTGCGCGGCGAGGTGATGGCCCGATGGGCCGACCTGGTGGGCACCGGCGAACTCCTCCGACAGCTGCAAAGCACGCTGGGACGCTGGCGCGACCGGCTGACCGCCGCCGTCACCGGGCGACCCACCTCGTCGGATCGCTTCGAGGGCGCCATCGAGGCCGGGGTCGAGACCCTGGTTCGGGCCCGGGTGGCCGAAGCAACCGCCGCCGCCGCCGAAGCCTGGCGACTTCACCCTGCAGGAGTGGCGCTGCTGGCCGAGTCGTCCGACGACCTCACCCGCCCATCGAGCGACCTGCCCGAACGCGCCGAGGCCATGATCCGGGCCTGGCAGGCCGGATTGTTGGACCTGTTGCGCACCGAAGGCGCCGACAAGCGCAGCACGGCACGGGCCTTGAGCTACGGCGTCAACGGAATGGCCATGGTGTTGATGGTCGCAACTTTTGCCCACACCGGCGGGCTGACCGGCGCCGAAATCGCCATTGCGGGTGGGTCCTCCGCCGTGGGGCACAAGCTGACCGAGGCGCTGCTGGGCGATCAGGCGGTACGTCGCCTGGCGCTGGAGGCGCGCACCGACCTGGACCGTCGATTCGGCGTGCTGATCGACCGTGAAGCGGCCCGGTTTCGCTCCGAGGTGGCCTCGCTGGGGGTCGATCCGGCAGCGGCGGAGCGACTCGACGCCATGGCCGGCAGGCTTCGAACGGAGGTGGCCCGATGAGTGACGAAGATGCCACGAACCTGCCATCACGCCGGAAGCGTCGCTCGTCGGCGCGGGCCGCCGACGAGTTGGCCCAACGGCTGGAGTTGCTTTCACGCGTGGTGGATCTGGCCCCGCAACGCCTGGACGACGACGCAGCCGCACATGCCCGACAGGCACTCGAGTCGGCCCGTGGGCGCCTCGGTCATGGCACCACCCACACCGTGGTGGCGCTTGCGGGCGCCACCGGCAGCGGCAAGTCGTCGACGTTCAATGCCATCCTCGGTGAAGACCTGGCACCGGTCGGGGTACGTCGTCCCACCACGTCGGAGCCCCGGGCCGCCATCGTGGGCGGTGGGGCCGAAGGGCTTCTCGACTGGCTGAAGATTCCGCGCAGACACGTTGTGGGCGATGCCACCCACGAGCTGGCAGGCCTGGTGCTGGTCGACCTGCCCGACCACGATTCCACCGCCGAGGCGCATCGGGCCGAGGTCGATCGACTGGTCGAGGTGGTCGACGCGTTCATCTGGGTCGTCGACCCACAAAAATATGCCGATGCCGCCCTCCACGAGGGCTACCTGCGGCGCTTCGCCGGACATTCCGGGGTGACCCTGGTGGCGCTCAACCAGATCGATCTGCTGCCCGAGGCCGACCGGGCTGCCACGCAGGAACACCTGACCCGGCTGCTGGCCGAGGACGGGCTGGTGGGAGTGCGGGTGCTGCCCACCTCCACCACCACCGGAGCCGGCGTGGACGCCCTCCGCCGCGAACTGGCGGCCAGGGTTGCCGAGCGCCGGGCGCTGGTGACCCGGCTGGACGCCGACCTCGACTGGGTGGCCAGCCAAGTGGCCGTGGCCGTCGGCGATACGGTCCCGGCGCAGGTGCCCGCCGATTCGGCGGCCCGGTTGGCCCGGAGTCTTGCGGTCGCCGCCGGCGTGGACGTGGTGGCCGACGCCGCCGGCGCCGCCCACCGCCACCGCTCGTCCCAGGTGGCGGGCTGGCCGCCCGTCCGGTGGGCGGGACGGCTTCGTCCCGACCCGCTTCGCAGGTTGGGGCTGGACAAGGCCCGATCAACCACCCGCCGCAACCAGCGCGACGCCGCCCGAACCGGTGGCTCGGGCACCGGGCTCGACACGGTCACCGTCGGACGCACCTCACGTGCCACACCAGGCGCCGTCGCAGAAGCGGGTATGGACGAGGCACTGCGGGCGCTGGTGGACCGGACGGCAACCGGCCTGCCCGACCGGTGGCGGCGGCGGTTGGGGGAGATGGCGGGCGCACGACGCGCAGAACTACCCGACGCGCTCGATCGGGCGATCGGCTCGGTGGACCTTCCCACGCAGCGCCCGGGCTGGTGGTCGGCGGCATCGGCGGCGCAGTGGCTGTTCACCGCTTTGATGGTGATCGGTGTGGTGTGGCTGGTGATCATCGGAGGCGTGTCGTGGCTGGGCCTGCCCGACCTGCCCACCCCCAAGGTGGGGGTCGTACCGGTGCCCACGCTGCTGGCGGTGGGCGGAGCCGTCGCCGGTTTGATACTTGCGTTGGTGGTGGGCTGGGTTGCGCGCGTGGGCGGCCAAAGGCGCAGCTCTCAGGCCCGAAAACTGCTGGTGGACGCCACCGGCACCGTCGCCGATCACCTGGTGATCGTGCCGATCGATGCCGAACTGGCCGCCATGGCCGAGTTGGGCACCCTGGCCCGTCAACTCGACCGGTAGGCATTCCCACGCCCATCCGGACCGGCTGGTCCGGCACGTCGGTCTCGCCATGGGGTAAACGTGGGAGATGCGTGCAGCGGTGTGTACCGAACCCGGCCCGGCCCGGAACCTGACCCTCGGCCAGTTGCCCGACCCCGTGCCCCGCAGCGGACAGGTGCTGGTCGAGGTTCGCGCCGCCGGGGTCAACTACGTGGACGCGCTGTTCGTGGAGGGGCGCTACCAGATCAAGCCACCGGTGCCGTTCGTGCCCGGCAGCGAAATCGCCGGCACGGTGACCGCCGTAGGTCCCGACACCGTCGGGGCACCTGCGTTGGGCACTCGGGTGATGGCCTCGGTGGGCCTGGGCGGCTTCGCCGAGCAGGTGACGGTGCCGGTCACCTCGGTGGTTCCGCTGCCAGACGGATTGGCCGACACGGTGGCCGCCACGTTGGCGCAGAGCTATGCCACCATGCGTTTTGCGCTCACCAACCGAACCACGGTGCGACCGGACGAGACCGTGGTGGTGCTGGGCGCCTCGGGTGGGATCGGCATGGCGGCCATCGACGTTGCGCACCACGCAGGCGCCCAGGTCGTCGCCGTGGCATCGTCCGACGAGCGTCTGGAACGTTGTTCCGACCAGGGCGCAAACGTCCTCATCAACTCAACGACCACCGACGATCTCAAGTCGGCCATACGCGACGCCACCAACGGCGGCGCCGACGTGATCGTCGACCCGGTCGGCGGGTCGGCAACCGATGCTTCCCTGCGAGCGCTGGGCACGTTCGGGCGGCTGGTGGTCATCGGTTTCGCCTCGGGCGACATTCCGGCGCTGCCCGCCAACCAGGTGCTGTTGCGTAACCGCACCGTGGTCGGGGTCGATTGGGGCGCCTGGGCCATGTCCAACCCGACCGACAACCATGCCCTGGTCACCGGGATCATCGCCGATGCCGCTTCGGGCATGCTCTCGCCCCAGCAACCCACCGAGTATCCGCTGGCCGAAGTTGGCACTGCGCTCGCCCACCTGCAACAGCGGGTACTGGCGGGCAAGGCGGTGCTGGTGCCGTGATCGCGGGTCGCACCGGGGGTGGTTTCGCGTCTGCCATGCCCAGGCGCGGTGAGGTTGACCCGCCACCCGAACTCGACGCGTTCATCGCCGCACTCCTCGATCGGCTTGATGCCGCGTCGGTGTTGACCGACCCGATTGCCCTGGAGGCCTACGCAACCCCGTGGCGAGGGACCGTGGGTCGCACCCCTGTGGTTGCTCGTCCGGCTGACACGGCGGCGGTGGCCGAGGTCGTTCGTCTGGCTGCCCGACACCGGGTGCGGTTGATCCCCCAAGGTGCCAACACCGGGCTGGTGGAGGGTTCAGTACCCGATCGCTTTGGCACCATGGCGGTGTTGTCGCTGGAGCGTCTGAACGATCGCTTGGAGATCGACGTCGCCGACCGCACCGCCGTGGTGGGTGCCGGGGTGCTGCTGTCCAGCCTGAACGAGGCCGTGGCGCCCGACCGGCTGACCCTTCCCATCGATCTGGGATCCGATCCCTCGGTCGGCGGCATGGTGTCCACCAACACCGGCGGCACCCGCATGGTGCATCACGGTGACATGCGCCGACGCGTGCTGGGGTTGGAGGTGGTGCTTGCCGACCCACCCGGAGCGGTCCTCGACGACCTCCGGCGCCTCCGCAAGGACAATGCCGGGCCCGGCGTGAGCGACTGGTTTATCGGAGCGGCCGGGCGCTTCGGGGTGGTCACCGCCGTCGCGCTGGAGCTGAGCCCCGTCGACCGGGATCGGGCGACGGCGTACCTCGTGCCCGCCGACGACCGCGCTGCGGTCGACATCACGACGGCATTGGAACGATCGCTGGGTCATCGGTTGCGTGCGGTCGAAGCCATCGGCGCCGAGGCACTTCGGGTGGCGGCAGACCACGAGGGTGTGCGCAGCCCGTTCCGCGGCGACAACCCGCCGCCGCTGACCCTGCTGGTGGAGGTGGCCTCGAGCGACGCAAACCCCGCTGCTCGGGGCGACCGCTCCTCCGAGGAGGCGCTCACCGACGCGCTGTCCAACCTCGACTCCGGGTTGCTGGCCGACGCAGTGGTGGTGCCGCCCGCCGAAGCATGGACCTTCCGTCACCAGATCAGCGAGGCCCTCGCCCGGTGCGGCATGGTGCTGGGCTTCGACCTGTCGGTTCGTCGCAGTCGGCTCCCCGAGCTTCGGGTGGCGCTGGACGAGCACGTTCGCCCAGCGCTACCCGACGGGGCGCAACTGGTGGAGTTCGGGCACTGGGCGGACGGGGGCCTCCACGCCAACATCGTCCTCCCACAGAAGACCTTCGGCGGCCGCCCCCTGCATGCCCAGACGCTTGAAGGCCTTCGGCGTCGGATGTGGCAGGTGGTGGCCGACCTTGATGGCTCGTGGGCTGCCGAGCACGGCTGGGGCCCCGCCAACGACGAGGCGCTGGCCACCCACGGTGATCCGGTGCGGCGCGAGCTGCTGAACCGCATGGAGACCATGTTGGATCCTCACGGCATCCTCGGCCGTCCCAGATACGCCCGATAGAGAATCCAACCGACGTACCCCGCCTTGGATCTGCCGGGCTAGGAGTTCGGGCGGGCTCGACGGGCGATGGCAATGGCCCACGCGATCAACGGCAGTTGCAGCGGCAGGCGGGCCCACGCCACGGCCGCCGAGTTGAACGGCGGCTCCAGCCCATCCATGCCGCCGTCCAGCGCCGACTGCACGTTGGCGGGAAACACCCCGATGAAGGTGAGCGCGGCGAACCAGCCACCGAATCGTCGCGTTCGTGGCACGGCCACCAGCGCGGCGGCGGTCAACTCCACGACACCGGACGCATAGGTGGTGGTGCGCGGGTTGCCCGGCATCCAATCGGGCACGATGGGGTCAAAGAACTGCGGGCGAACGAAATGGGCGACCCCTGCAAAACCGAGCAACGCCGAGAGACCCAAAGCCAGCAGGTGGCCACCGGACGTTGCAGGCGCCACCCCCTGCAGGGAAGCCGGTCCGGCGTTGGCAGATGCCGAGGTTCCATTGGTGCTCGGCGAGTCGGAGGCGGGTGCCGTGATGCGGTCGGTGTCCATGGAGCGAGGCTAGCCACACCCGTCACCACGGCGATCAGCACCAGGTCGCAAGGCCCGGCCGACCGTTTGCACCCGGCCACCGCCGGATCGCTTTGGCCCGCTATGGTCCAAAGCAGTGGCCAACACACCAACCACGGGCGACGGCACCGACCCCCCCGGCGACGCGACCAGGCCCGTGCGACGAGGTGTGTCCTCAGCGCGTTGGACCCGCCGAGGTCGCGACGGGGCGTTGGCGGGCCGAAACCGGATCCGACGCCAGGTGGAACCCATCACCAACCTGGGGCTGCGCCGCTGGCCCGACAAGCAGACACGACCGATCCGCAACCTGCTGATCCTGGTCGTCCTCCTTGGCCCCCTGTTGGGGCTGGCCATAGCGGTGACCTCCATCCCGGCGGGACCCACCGACCAGGTCTTGAGTTCAGGCCCAACGGAGGACGGAGGTGTCAAGATCGGGAGGAACGAGGTTGGCGCCAGCGTCACACTGTTGAACCCCGATCTGGCGCGAGGAGAGCTGACCGCGCGCGTGGTGATCCAGCCGGGGTCGGACCTGATCGCGGGCGACCTGACCCTGACCCGCACCATCCGGGTGAACGTCCTCAGCGACGTCGCAGGTCGGATCCAAACGGTCTTCGATGCCGGATCAAGGGTGGAACCGGTCACTGCAACGCTTCAGCTGAGCGGCAGTCGGCTCACCAGATATCCCGTCGACAACTACCTGGTCAACTTCAAGCTGTTGGTGCAGCGCGAGATCGATCCCGGCGAGGGCCAGGCGATCCCAGACCAGCCCGAGTTTGAGAACGTGCCCATCGTGGCGACCGTGCAGTCGAGCCTGAGCGACCTGCGTGCCTCCGGCACCACCCACCCCGGCAACGAAAGCAACGTGCTCAACGCCGACTTCGATCTGGAACGGCCGCGATCGGTGGTGGTCTTCGCGGTCGCCCTGATGGGGCTGGCCTGGCTGCTGGCATTGGGATGCGTGGCCCTCGCCTGGGGCGTGTTGGTGCAGGCCCGGGAAATACCAGTGTGGTCATGGGGATTCTACGCGGGCGTGCTGTTTGCGCTCCCCCAGTTGCGCAACGGGCTGCCCGGCTCACCACCGTTTGGCTCGATTATCGACTGGGCCGCCTACTACTGGGCGCTGGGGTTGGTTGGCGTCAGCCTGCTGGCCCTGATCCTTGCCGGAAACGTGGCGATCCGATCGGTGCGGACGGATTCGGATGCGGAGTTGGAACCGGATTCGGACCCGGACCCGGACCCGGACAGGGGCGATTCCGGCCCCCAGTCTCCGGCCTGACGCGTCGAGGGCGACCCCGGGGGTCGCCCTCACTCAACAATGGTACGGCGCCGTCACAGGCGCCGCTCTCGTCACTGGTCGTTGTTGCGGAGGCTGTCGATGGCATCCCCGGCCTTCTCCTGCACCATGTCAACCTTGTCGGCGTGCTTGCCGCCCGTCTTCTCGTCGATGAAGTCCCCGGCTTTCTCGACACCGTCAGCGATCTTGTCACCGTGCTCGTCGACCACGTCGTCCAACTTCTTCTTGGCATCGTCCAGAAAGCTCATGTGATTCCTCCATCGGGGGGGTTGGGCCGCCGTCGTTCGACGCCCGGCAACGCAGCATGCCTGAGGACGGCGCCCCAGACAAAGACCATGGCGCGGGCACCCAAACGCCACCTCCCACCAGGTGGTTCGTCCGTGGCAACCTTGAACGACCGTTCGCTGACAAACACCCCGGAGACTCAACATGTCCGATGCAGCCTTTGCCCTTGGCGCCTACCTCGACGACACCGGCGAACGCACCGATGAGGCCACGGCCTACAAGGCCGACGACCTGACCACCCACGGGGTGATCGTGGGAATGACCGGCAGCGGCAAGACCGGCTTGGGCGTGGTCATGATGGAGGAGGCACTGCGCAACAACATTCCCACCCTGGTGATCGATCCGAAGGGCGACATGGGCAACCTGTTGTTGACGTTCCCCAACCTGTCGGCCGACGACTTCGCCCCGTGGGTGCCCCGTGAGACCGATCCCGCCGAGACTGCGGAGACCTGGCGCAGCGGTCTGGAGGGCTGGGGCCTGGCCACCGAGCACATTGCCGCCCTGCGGGACGGACACCGGTTCTGTGTGCTGACCCCCGGGTCGACCGCCGGCATGCCGGTGAACCTGATCGGCAACCTGGCCCCTCCCGACACCACCGACTCGGAGGCGATCACCGACGAGATCTCTGCGCTGGTGTCGGGGATCCTTGGGCTGGTCGGCATCGACGCCGACCCCTTGGCCGATCGAGAGCACATTCTCCTGGCCAACATCATCGCGGCCGCATGGACCGCCGGCGAGACGCTGGATCTGGCAACCCTGCTCACCCGAGTCCAGGATCCACCGATGCGCAAGCTGGGGGTGATCGAACTCGACCAGTTCTTCCCCAAGGCCGACCGCACCAAGCTGATGATGAAGCTGAACGGGCTGCTGGCGTCGCCGGGATTTGCACCATGGACACAGGGTGCGCCGCTGAACGTGGAGTCGTTGCTGTGGGATGCCGACGGCCGGGCGGCGTGCACGGTGCTGTACCTGGCCCATCTGTCTGAGAGCGAACGCCAGATGGTGGTCAGCCTGGTGCTGTCCAAGGTGATTTCGTGGATGCGGGGCCAGTCGGGCTCCACCGACCTGCGTGCGCTGATCTACATGGACGAGGTGTATGGGTACGTGCCGCCGACGGCGGAGCCACCCTCAAAAAAGCCGATCCTGACGTTGTTCAAGCAGGCCCGGGCCTTCGGCGTCGGCGTGGTGCTGTCCACCCAGAACCCGGTCGACCTCGATTACAAGGCCATCTCGAACGCCGGCACCTGGATGATCGGGCGACTTCAGACCGAACGCGACAAGTCACGCCTGTTGGACGGCATGTCGTCGGCCGCCGGGTCGGTCGACCTGAGCGCCCTGTCCGAGACGATCTCGGGCCTGGGCAAACGCCAGTTTCTGATGCAGCGCACCGGCGGGTCTGCGCCCAAGCGCTTCGGAGTGCGCTGGGCGATGAGCTACCTGGCCGGGCCGCTCTCGAAGGATCAGGTGGGGTTGTTGCCGGGTCAAGCCGACGGCGCCGCCGCGCTGGCAGCCCAGAGCGTGGCAGCGTCACCCGGCGCGACGAGCCCTGCCGCCGCTCCCTCGCCGAGCCCTGACGAACTGCCTTCGCCCCCACCCGAGGTGGCAGCTCCCGTGGCTGCCCAGCCGGTCGCTTCGGCAGCTCCCACACCGGGCACGTCGAGCCTGGCCGACGACGAAACCCCAACGATGCCGGAGGTGGCCGAGGGAACCCCGGTGCGCTTCCTCGATCCGGCGGCTCCCTGGGCGGCCGACATTGGGTCGACGGCCGGTGGGCCCCGCCTGGAGCCGGCGGTCGTCGCCCGGGTTCAGCTGCTGTACGACGAGGGCGACTTTCGGTCCGAGGAGACCTACGAGGCCGTGTTCTTTCCCCTGTCGACCGACCCTGCCCCCGAATCGGCCAGGGTCGTGGACTACGACGACCGAGACCTGACCGAAGTCGCCCCGGCCGGTGCCGCGTTTGCGTTGCCCGATGCCAAGGTCGCCACCAAGGCCTACTTCACCACCCTGCAACGGGCGCTCACCGACCATCTCTACCGCAGCCGCAGCACCGAGCTGTTCACCAACCCCACGCTGAAACTGGCCGCCCGCCCAAACGAGACCCGCGAGGAGTTCGAGGCCCGTGCCAAGGGCGTCGCCGAAGCGGACGCCGACCTCGAGGCCAACGAACTGCGCAAGAAGCTGGCCGTCAAGGCCGACCGGATCAGGGCGACGATGGCCAAGGACCAGGAGCGGCTCTCGTCGGCCGAGACCACCGCATCGACGTCGAAGACCGACGAGCTGATCTCCGGCGCAGGGTCGGTGTTCGGCGCCCTGATGGGCGGGCGCCGGTCCTCGAGCTCCATCGCAACCGCCGTGCGTTCGGTCGCCTCCAAACGGGGTCGCAGCACCAAGGCAAAGGAGAAGGTGGAGCAGTACGCGGCGCGTCTCGAAGACCACCAGGAGGGTCTCGGCGAGCTCGAGGCCAACCTGGCCGATGCCATCGTCGAGATCGACGAGCGGTGGGCTGAGGTCGCCACCCGGACCGAGGTGCAGCAGGTGCCGTTGGAGAAGAACGACATCAACGTCACGCAGCTGGCGTTGGTCTGGGTGCCGACCGCTCGCTGAGCAACCGCGGGGCGACGCGAGGGCGTCCGTGGCATCCGCCGTCGGCACCCGGACGCCCCGGTTACCGGCGGGTAACTTCGTCGCTCTAGATTGCTCACATGCAGGACTACACCCCTCCGCTCGACGACATCAGCTTCCTCCTCGACCGCGTGCTTGATCTTCCGGCCCTGCTGGAAACCGAGCGCTTCGCCGAGTTGGACCCCGAGGTCGTTCATGAAGCGATCGAGGCGGCCGGCACCTTCATCGCCGAGGTGATCGCCCCCACCAACGCAATCGGTGACGAGATGGGCACCCAACTTCAGCCCGACGGCACCATGGTGACACCGGACGGTTTCAAGGAGGCCTACGCCAAGCTCGTCGAGGCCGGATGGGGTGCGCTCACCTTCGACCCCGCCTACGGGGGCGGCGGCTTCCCCGAGACCGTCGGCATCGTGCTCCAAGAGTTCATGGTGAGCTCCAACATGGCGTTCTCGATGGCACCGCTGCTGACCCAGGGCTCGATCCACGCCATCAACTCGGTGGCCGACGAACTGGTCACCGAGACCTACCTGGCCAAGCTCGTCTCCGGCGAGTGGACCGGCACCATGAACCTGACCGAGCCGGAGGCCGGCTCGGACGTGGGCGCGCTGCGCACCAAGGCCGTGCCCAACGACGACGGCAGCTGGGCGATCACCGGCTCCAAGATCTACATCTCGTGGGGCGATCACGACATGGCCGAAAACGTCATCCACCTGGTACTCGCCCGGACACCCGACGCTCCCCCCGGGACCAAGGGCATCTCCTGCTTCGTCGTACCCAAGATCATGGTGAACGACGACGGTTCGCTGGGCGAACCCAACGACCTGAAGGTCGTGTCGGTCGAGCACAAGATGGGCATCAACGCCTCGCCCACCTGCACGATGAGCTTCGGCGACGAGGGCGGCGCCACCGGCTGGCTGCTCGGCAACGAGTTCGATGGCATGCGAGTGATGTTCGTCATGATGAACATGGCCCGTCTCTCGGTTGGCGTTCAGGGTCTCGGCCTGGCCGAGCGCACCCTCCAAGGGGCGCTGAGCTACGCCAACGAGCGGGTGCAGGGCAAGGTGGTCGGCACACCGAAGGAGGACCGCACCAGCCCCATCGTCGGTCACCCCGACGTGCGACGAATGCTGCTCGACATGCGCTCTCTCACCGAGGCCATGCGGGGCATCTGCCTGATGAACGCAGTCGCCATGGACCGGGCCGGATCACTGGCCGATGAAGACGCGCGGCAGGCCGCTGAAGACCTGAACGAGCTGCTCATCCCCATCACCAAGGCGTGGTGCACCGACATGGGCGTCGAGGTCACTTCGTTGGCCATCCAGGTCTACGGCGGCATGGGCTTTGTCGAGGAGACCGGAGTCAGCCAGTTCTTCCGGGATGCCCGCATCGCCCCGATTTACGAAGGCACCAACGGCATCCAGGCCATGGACCTCGTCGGACGCAAGCTGCCGATGCGCTCAGGCGGCGTCGTGACCGACACCATCGCCGACATCCGCGCTACGGCCGCCGCGCTCTCGGCCGACGACGAGCTGGCGGGCATCGGCGCCCGCCTGGCCGAGGCCACCGATGCGCTCGACGAGGCCACGCAATGGATCTTCGGGCACGCCGGCGAGATTCGCGACGTACTGGCCGGGGCGACGCCCTACCTGCGCATGTGGGGTCTGGTCGTGGGCGGCTGGGTGCTGGGCAAGAGCGCCTTGGCGGCCGCCGAATGGGCCGCAGATGATGGCCCTGCCGACTTTTGTGCCGAGAAGGTTCGCACGGCCCGATGGTTTGCCGACCAACACCTCAGCACCGTCGTTGGGCTGACCGCCCGGGCCACCTCAGGGGCTTCGCTCATGGATGAGGCATCACTCTGAACCGCTGAGTGGCGGCCCGGGTGGCGGCCCGGGCTACTCCGCTCCGGCCCTCACGCTCTCGAGCACACCCCAGAAGCCGGGAAACGTCTTGGCCACACACCCCGGGTCGGCGATGGCGACGCCATCGGAGACCACACCGAGCAACGAGAACGCCATGGCCATGCGGTGGTCGGCGTAGGTGCGCACCACCTCGGGCCGCACCCTGCCCGGATAAATGGTGAAGCCGTCGTCGTGTTCGGTGGCATCCACCCCCAGCCGCCCAAGTTCGGTGATGACACCCCCGATGCGATCGGACTCCTTGCCACGCACAAACCCGATGCCGCGCACCCGCGTGGGCGAATCGGCGACCGCAGCGACCGCAGCCAGCGTCGGGGCCGTATCGGAGAAGTCGGCCAGATCCACATCGACTCCGCGCAGGTCGCGACCCACCACCTCGGTCCAGTCGTCCCCCTGACGGACCACCGCGCCCATGGCCTCAAGCACCCCGAGGAACGCCATGTCGCCCTGGATCGAGCCCTGGCCCAACCCCTCGACCCGGATGCGACCGCGGGTCATGGCGGCCAGACCAAAGAAGTAGCTGGCCGCCGAGGCATCGGGCTCGATCGCATGATGTTGCGAGGCGTAGACCCCGTGGGGACAACCGAACCGGCGTTGATCGTCGTGCTCCACGGGCACACCGAAGGCCTCCATCACCGCGATCGTCATGTCGAGGTAGGGGCGGCTGACCAGCGAGCCCATCACCTCCAGGTCCACGCCCTCATCGAACAGCGGGCCGCACAGCAACAGCCCACTGACGAACTGGCTGGACGTGGCCCCATTGACCTGCACACCACCGCCACGGACGCCGCCGCCGTCCGATCGCAGCGGAAGGTGTCCCTCGTCGGAAACCAGATGGGCGCCCAGCGAGCGGAGGGCCTCAACCTGATCGGACATCGGTCGGTCTCGAAGCTGCTGATGGCCATCGAGCACTCCCCCGTTTGGCGCCACCGCAATCAACGGGGCGAGAAACCGACCCGTGGTGCCACTCTGGCGGGCATCGATGTTCAGCGATTCGGCGGGCAACACGCCGCCAAGCCCCTCGATGCTCACGGTGCATGCGTCGCGATCCACCTGCAGCGCCGCGCCCATCTGCTCGAGTGCCGCCAGCATCGCCTCGGTGTCGTCGGAGAAAAGCACGCCGGTCAGTTCGGATCGGCCCGCCGCCAGGCCCGCACAGAGCAGTGCCCGGTTGGTCAGGCTCTTCGACCCCGGCAGCGCAACGGTGGCGTCGGGCGGCTCGGTCAGGCGGCGTAACGGCAGAGGGTCAACGATCACCGAATCACCCTACGAGAGCCTCCACCACAGACGCACCCAACGCTCCGCTCGCTCCCCGGGGTACCCGATGTGGGCCGCGTCGCGACGCAATCAGGTTTGAACCAGTTCGGCCGGGAGATCGGCGATCACGGCCGCCAGCTGGGCGAGCAGTTCGGCGTGGACGCTTGTTCGTCGCCAGAACATGGCAATCTCCCGGCTGGGGGCGGGCGTTTCAAAGGCGACCGTGCGAACGTCGGCCGACTGGGCCACCGGCGGGCTGACCGACAGCTTGGGCAACAGCGTGACCCCGACGCCGGCCGCCACCATCTGACGCAGCGTCTCCAGGCTGGTGGCCCGAAACCCGTGTCGTTCCGCGGCGCCGACCAGGGAACACACCTCCAGCGCCTGATCACGCAGGCAGTGCCCCTCGGTCAGCAACAACACATCGGCACCGACCAACACGTCGGTGCCCACCGATTGCGCATCGGCCAACTCGTGATCGGCAGGCACCGCCAGCACGAAGTCCTCGGTGAAGAGGGGTTCATGGTGAAGCTGCGCCTCGACCACCGGCAGGGCCAGCAGACCAGCGTCCAGGCGACCGTTCAGCAGGCCCTCGACCACCTCGTCGGTCTTCTCCTCCACCCACAGCAGCTCCACGTCGGGGAATCGTCGGTGCAACGGCGTCACCACGTGGGGCAACAGGTAGGGCGCCAAGGTGGGGAACACCCCCACTCGCAGGGTGGCCGTGCCCGGCTCACGGGCGGCCTTGGCCAACGCCTCGATCTGGTCCACCTCCACCAGCACCCCTCGGGCGTGGTGGATGATCAATCGACCGACCGTCGTGGGCATCACCTTGCGGGGTGCCCGCTCGAACAGCTCGACCCCGAGCGAATCCTCCAGCTTGCGCAGCTGTGAAGACAGCGTGGGCTGGCTCACAAAACAGGCCTCGGCGGCCCGCCCGAAGTGGCGGTGGTCGTCCACCGCCACCACGTAGCGCAGGTCCTGAATGTTCATGGGTTCGAACCTACATCCAGGACGAATCGCCCGGACCGGTTCCGGCTCGGCCGACGCACGCCTGGTTGGCTCAAGCCATCACCGGCTCGGCCACCCGTTCGGCCACCTCGGCGCCCGCTGAGCGGGTGTCGTCGCCAACCGACCCTGACTCGACCACAAGCGGGGTACGGATCAGGTGGTCGAAGGCGGACAGCGCCGCCGTCGATCCGGCCCCCAGGGCGATCACGATCTGCTTGTAGGGCACCGTGGTGCAATCGCCGGCGGCAAACACCCCCGGTACCGAGGTGGCGTTGCGGTCGTCGATGACGACCTCGCCGCGTGGGGACAACTCGACGGTGCCCTTCAGCCAACCCGTGTTGGGTACCAAACCGATCTGCACGAAGATGCCCTCGAGCTCCACCCGGTGCAGCTCGCCGGTGGCGCGGTCCTCGTAGTTGAGGCCGGTGACCGACGTGTCGTCGCCGAGCACCTCGGTGGTGCGGGCGCCGGTGATCACCGCGAGGTTCGCGAGGCTGGCCAGCTTGGCCTGCAGCACCTCGTCGGCCCGCAGCACGTCGTCGAACTCGATCAGCGTGACCTCGGAGACCATGCCTGCCAGGTCGATGGCCGCCTCGGCGCCGGAGTTGCCGCCGCCGATCACAGCGACACGCTTGCCCTTGTAGAGCGGGCCATCACAGTGGGGACAGAAGGCGACGCCGCGGTTGCGGTACTCCTGCTCGCCCGGCACGCCCATCAGGCGCCAACTGGCACCGGTGGACAGCACCACCGTGCGGGCCTGCAATGTGGCACCGCTCGCCAACTCCACCGTGGCAAGCCCGCCCGACTCCGTGGCCGGAGTCAGCCTGGTTGCCCGCTGGTTGTGCATGACGTCCACTTCGTATTCGGCCACGTGGGCCTCCAACGCGGCGGCCAACTTCGGGCCCTCGGTAGAGGGAACCGAAATCAGGTTCTCAATGCTCATCGTGTCGAGCACCTGGCCACCGAAACGCTCGGCGACCACGCCGGTTGCGATCCCCTTGCGGGCCGCATAGATCGAGGCCGAGGCGCCGGCCGGGCCGCCGCCCACCACCAGCACATCCAGGGGCTCCAGGGCATCGATGCGGTCTGCCTCCCTGGTGACGGCGCCGGTGTCGAGCTTGGCAACGATCTCATCGACGGTCATACGACCCTGGCCGAACGTCTCGCCGTTCAGCAACACGGTCGGAACGGCCATGACCTTCTGGCGCTCCACCTCGTCTGGGAACACCGCACCATCGACGGCCACGTGGGAGATGTTGGAGTTGAGCACCGACATGGCGTTCAGCGCCTGCACCACATCCGGGCAGTTCTGGCACGACAGCGACATGTACGTCACGAAGTGGTACTCACCTTCGAGCTGTTCGATCGCCTCCGCCGTCACCTCGGAGACCGCCGGTGGGTGGCCACCCACCTGCAGCAGCGCCAGCACCAGCGAGGTGAACTCGTGGCCCATTGGGATACCGGCGAAGCCCACCGACACGTCGGTGCCAACCCGATTGATCGAGAAGGACGGGCGACGCTGTGCCCCCGCGTCCTTGTCGCGCACGGCAGCCACGTTGTCGGACAATGCGGCGATCTCGGTGAGCAGGTCCCACAGCTCGAGGGATTTGGGCGAGTCGTCAAGCGAGGCGACCAGCTCGATGGGCCGGGTCACCTTGGTGAGGTGTCCTTTGAGTTGTTCGGTGAGGTTGGCGTCCAACATGGCGTGGCTCCGGCGTGGTGAGGTTGAGAAGTGTGGTGCGCGTTGAGAAGTGTGGTGACGGCAGGGTCGGTGCGAAGGAGCTTCGGGGGACGGGCGGGCCCGGCTATGCCGGGCCCGCCCCAACGCTCCATGGTCGGTCGGTCAGATTTTGCCGACGAGGTCGAGGGACGGGGCCAGCGTCTCGGCGCCCTCTTCCCACTTGGCCGGGCAGACCTCGCCCGGGTGCTGACGCACGTAGATGGCGGCCTTGGCCTTGCGCACGAGCTCGGCGGCGTTACGGCCAACACCCTCTGCGGTGACCTCCATCACCTGGATGACGCCGTCCGGGTCGATCAAGAAGGTGCCACGGTTGGCCAGGCCCTCGTCCTCTCGGAGGATGTCGAAGTTGCGGCTGACGGTGGCGGTCGGATCACCGATCATCGTGTAGCGAATCTTGCCGATCGTGTCGGACGACGCATGCCAGGCCTTGTGGGTGAAGTGCGTGTCGGTGGACACCGAGTAGATGTTGACGCCCATCGCCTGCAGCTCGTCGTGGTGGTCGGCAAGGTCGCCCAGCTCGGTCGGACACACGAAGGTGAAGTCCGCCGGGTAGAAGAACATGATCGACCAGGAACCCATGAGGTCCTCGTCGGTCACGTCGACGAACTCGCCGTTCTTGAATGCGGTGGCCGAGAACGGCTGGATCTTTGTGTTGATGAGTGACATGGGGGGTCCCTTCGATTGGTCAGGCTCTCTTGAGTACAAGAATCATCATACCTATCGACACGGTCCGTTTGATAGTCAGAACCGATCGTTTGTACCCATCAGATCGATAGGCGGCACCTATCGCCCGAACCTCTCCCATCTGTTGACCCGTTCCACCGACACGGACAGCGAGCTTCCACCAACCGGCCGAGCGGCAACATCCGATGCGCGACAGACTGGACGAGCCGACGCAATCGGAACGTCGGCGGCCAAGGGGGGCACCATGTACGACCTGAAGATCACCGGTGGCACACTCGTCGACGGCACCGGGGCGGAGCCCCGACGCGCTGACGTCGCCGTCAAGGACGGAGTGATCGTGGCGGTGGGCCCTGATCTGGCCGGCGAGGCGGCCGAGACGATCGACGCCACCGACCGCCTGGTCACACCCGGGTTCGTCGACATTCACACCCACTACGACGGGCAGGCCACCTGGGACTCCCAACTGGAGCCGTCAGCCTCACACGGCGTCACCACCGTGGTCACCGGTAACTGCGGCGTGGGCTTCGCACCGGTGCGTCCCGGCAAGGAGGAGTGGCTCATCCAGCTGATGGAGGGCGTCGAGGACATTCCCGGCGCCGCCCTGGCCGAGGGCATCACCTGGGGTTGGGAGCGCTTCACCGAGTTTCTCGACGTGTTGGACACCCGAAGCTGGGCGATGGACGTCGGCACCCAGATTCCCCACGGCGCCGTCCGCGGCTACGTGATGGGCGAGGCCGGAGCCCGCAACGAGCCTGCTACAGCGGACGACTCGGCGGCGATGGCCGAGCATGTGCGGGAGGCGATCGAGGCGGGGGCGCTGGGCTTCTCCACCTCCCGAACGTTGGCGCACCTGGCCAAGGACGGCGAGCCGGTGCCGGGCACGTTCGCCGAACGGGAGGAGCTCTTTGCGCTCGGCCGGGCGATCGCCGACGGCGGAGGCGGCGTGTTTGAGGTGGCCCAAGGCGGGCTCACCATGCTCGACCGGGGCACCACCACCGAGGAGATGGGCTGGATGGCCGACCTGGCCGAGGAGACCGGCCAGCCACTGGCGTTCATGGTGCTGCAGACCGATACCGACCCGAACCTGTGGCAGGACGTGTTCGAGCGCTTCGACAAGCTGCTCGAGCGTGGCATCCCGATGCGGGCCCAGGTGGCGGCACGGCCCTTCGGCATGCTCGTCGGGCTCCAGACCAACCACCCGTTCGCCAAACGACCCACCTACCAGGCGCTGGCCCACCTTCCCTTGGCCGAGCAACTGGAGCAGCTCACCCGCCCCAGTGTCCGCGACGCCATCCTGACCGAGGCCGACGGCCCGCTGAACCCCGACAACCCCTTCGACGGCATCGGGCCGTTTCTCTCGATGATGACCGACAAGATGTTCCCGCTGGGCACCCCGCCCAACTACGAACCGCTCGCCGACGCCTCCCTCGGCGCGCTGGCAGCAGCAGCGGGCAACGATGCGCTGACCGCCACCTACGAGGCCATGCTGGCCGACGAGGGTAAAGCGATGTTCATGCTGCCCCTGTTCAACTACGCAGACGGCAACCACGACGCCATTCGCGAGATGTTGTTGCACCCCGGCTCGGTGTCGTCGCTGGGCGACGCCGGGGCGCACTGCGGCATGATCTGCGACGCGTCCATTCCCACCTACCTGCTGACCCACTGGGCCCGCGACCGCAGCCGCGGCGCCGGCATCGACCTGGCCCAGGCGGTTCATCTGCAAACCCAGCGAACCGCCGAGCTGTACGGGTTGGGCGATCGGGGCGTGGTCGAGCAGGGCCGGAAGGCCGACCTGAACGTGATCGACTTCGGGGTGCTGGCCCTCAGCCAACCCGAGCTGATCCACGACCTGCCCGCCGGCGGACGGCGCCTGGTGCAGTACGCCTCCGGTTACGACGCCACCATCGTGTCCGGCGTGGTCACCCGCCGAAACGATGTCGACACCGGCGCCCGGCCGGGCAGGTTGCTGCGCGGCCGCCGCTGAACAACTACCCGCCGGTCTGAACTCCCCTAACCTCAGCCTGTGAACGGCGCCCGGGCCTCCCTCAAGCGACTGGCCCGGCCGGCGCCGATCATCGCCCTGACGGTGGCACTGCCGGCGTTGGTCGCAGCCGTCCGGGCCGGCGTCCAACGTTGGTACCCAACCCTGGACAACGGCATCTACTCGGCCCGGGCTTGGGACGTGGGCACCACCCACAACCCGATGCTGGCCACGTGGTCGTCACGGTCCAAGGTCACCGGCGTGCTGATGAACCACCCGGGGCCGATGCCATTTCAGTTGCTTGCCCCATTTCGGCGGCTGCTCGGCCCGGTGGGGGTCCACATCGGATCGGCGCTTGTCAATGCCGGTGCGTTGGGGGCGGCCGGCTGGATGGGCTGGCGTGTGGGCCGACGACGCGGCGCCGTCGTCTTCGGTGGTGGCGCACTCGTGCTGGCCGCGTCGATGGGCAGCGCGGTGCTGTCCGATACGTGGACACACAACCTGCCACTGCTGGCGCTCTTCACGGCGGCCGTCGCCATGTGGGCCTCGTTCGCCGGTGATGCCTGGGCACCCGTCGTGACGGTGATCTTCGCCGGCCTGTGCGCTCAGATCAGCCTGGCCTACATCGTGCTGTCGGCAGTACTGATCGCTGCATCACTCGCCGCGGGGGTTGCGTGGTGGTGGGCTGAGCGGCGCGGACGCGCCGCCAGCCACAACTCCAGCAGGACCGCCGCAACCGCTCGGCTTCGACCGCTTGCGGTGGCGATCATTGCCTTGGCGGCGCTGTGGGCGCTGCCGGCGTGGGAGCAGTTCGTCGCTCCGGACGGGCCGCCCGGCAACGTCACCGCCATGATTGAGAATGCCGATCGCCTGGGCGCTGGGCGAGGCCCCGGGTTTGCCGTGGAATCGTTTGCCGACATCGTGCTGATCCCGCCGGCCTGGGCATTTGCCGATCCGTTGACGTGGGAGAACAGCGCCGGCGCACGTTTTGGCGCCGGTGCGTCGTGGGCGGCGTTCGGCGTCTTCACGTTGCTGCTGATCGCCGCACTCTGGTGGGCGCGTCGACGCCGTTCGAGGGTGTTGGGCGCTGCGGTGGGTGCGACCGCGCTGCTGACGGCTACCTCCCTCTTCACGCTGGCGAGCATCTCGGAGACCACGCTGGCCACTGCGGCCTACCTGCGATGGCTGTTTCCTGTGGGCGCGTTCGTCACCTCGGCCATGGCTCTGGTCGCCCTCGACGCCGTCCTGGCCCTGGTCACCGGAACCGAACGGCTCCCCCAACTGGCCCGATCGGCGGCCGGGATTGCGACGGGCTTGGCGGTCGTGGTTGGGCTGACCGTCTACTCGGTGGATACTCACGGGCTGGAGAGCGGCAGCCCACGATGGGCCAACGAACCGGCCGGGCAACTTCACGGGCTGCTTCGCAACGCTCCGGCGCAGCTCGCCGACCGCAGTCCTCTCCTTGCGGTCGAAACCCCGTACACCACGTCGTTGGTGCTGTACCCGGCGGTCCTCGACGAACTGCTGGCGGCCGGGGTCGACCTCCGGTTCGAGTCCGGCTCACCGCTGCTGACCCAGTTTGGGGTCGGCCGCACCGCCAGCGGGCATGAGCAGTGGGAGCTGTCCACCCGCAGCGGCGTGGCGGCCACTGCGGTCGGTGCAGAACCAAATGTGGAGGTGCTGGCCACCACCGGCATCGTCGACCCGGCGCAGTTCACCGATCTTGTACCCCGGGCCGAGGCCATCGCCAAGCGCATCGATGCCTCCTCCTTTGCGCTGCGTCCCGGTGGTTCCCATACCCCACAGGGACAATTCTTCGATGGCGCCACGCTGGCACGGGTCATGTACAACCCCGTCGGGTCGCTGTTCAACGGCACCACCTTCGGCCTGGTGAAACGAAACGTGGTGGTGCTCCCCGACGACCTGCGTGCCGACATTGCGGCGTTCACCGCAGATGTCGACCGCCGCGACCACGCGTTTGCCGTGGTCGTTCAGCCCGCCGGTACCAAACCGCCTGACGACCAAGGGCCCGTCCTGGCGCTCCCCGGCGGCAAGACCGAGAGCGAACCCACACAGACCGACCAACCCGAGAAGGCACCATGATGTCGCCGGGGATCACCGGAAGAAGGAGCGGGCGTGCTCCATCTCCTCCTCGGTGAGCGGTCCGCTTTCAGCCACGGTCTCGTCCACGAACGCCCGCATGTTGGCTGTCAGTCGCTCACGCTTCGCAACCTCGGCAAGCGCATGTTTCATCGCATCGGTCTGGGTTCCGTCGATGGACGTCACGCTACCCAGCGTTGTGGCTGAACCGCTGAATCCGCCCACGCAACGGTCCCCCACATCGGCGTAGGTTTGCTCAGTGCTCGACGTTCGAGATGCCACCCCCGACGACCTCCCCGCCATCGGGCGGGTGCTGGCCGCCGCATTCGCCGACGATCCGGTGTGGACGTGGATCACCTCACCGCGAACCGACTGGAGCCGGCGCGCAGCCGCCTGGTTCTCGGCAGTGGCCCGACTACAGCTGAAAGGCCACGGCACGGTGCTGGTTGACGAGGGTCTGCGTGGCGCCGCCATCTGGACGCCACCCGGCCGCTGGAAGGGAACGCTCGGCGACGCCGCCACCATGTCGATTCCCTCGGCCCGGCTCTTTGGCACCCGCCTGCCCCGCGCCCTGCACGCCCTGGCCACCAACGAGCGGATACATCCGACCGACCCACCCCACTGGTACCTCGAAATTCTCGGCACCGACCCCGCTCACCAAGGCACCGGGGTGGGAAGCGCGCTGATCGCCGAAATCACCGACCGTTGCGATCGTGAGGGGCTCGACAGCTACCTGGAGTCTTCCAAGGAACAAAACCTGGCTTTCTATGCCCGTCACGGTTTCGAGGTGCGCGAGGAGGTACACGTGACGCGGACCAGCCCCACCACGTGGACCATGTGGCGAGCCCCACTGGGTTGAGCAGGCCGGAGTAGGCCCTTCCTATCCGGGTGAACCACCGGCACAATGGCGACATGTTCGATGCGAAGAAGGAAGCGAGCGACGACCTCATTCATGCCGCCATCCAACCCGAGGTGCTTCCGGCCGAGCAGTTCCGAGGTGCCATGAGGGCCACAGCCAAGCCGGCGTTCTCCAGCCAGGTGTACGCCATCGGGGTTACCGACGCCCGACTGATCCTGGTGCCCATCGATCGCAAGCTTGCGCCCAAGGGCGCGGCCGTCAGCATTCGGCCGCCCGACATTCTGAAGACGTCGGTGGACGGCTTCGGTGGTGGACTCTCGCACTTCCTGACCGCCGATTGGGGCGACATCCGCTTGGACACCAGCGACAAGAACTACAAGTTCATGGCCCTTGGCGGCGGCATGGCCCGACCTACGTCGCCATCACCGGGGCAGGCATCGACGGAGGCTTCGAGCTCAACCCCGAGGGGCGGACGCCGTCCACCGACGGAGCGTTGGTGATCCTGGCCTCCGACGATCTCGAGGCCAGTCAGGCGGCGGTGGAGGCCGCCGGAGGTGCCATCAGCGTTTCCGCGTTCGACTTTCCGGGTGGACGACGATTCCACTTCAGTGATCCGAGTGGAAACGAACTCGCCGTCTGGACCCCTGCGTGAGCGCTGGCCTCTCGTCCCGATGCTCGGCGTGAAAGCCGATTTTCAAGACGGGTCTTTCAGGCGGTCGTCTTGCCGTCGGCCACCTCGGTGACGACCCGCGACGATCGCTCCAGGGTCAGATGCACAGGGCAACGGTCGGCGATCCGAACAAGGCCGGCGCGCTGTTCGTCGGTGAGGTCGCCGGTGAGGTGCAACACCCGTGTCCACTCGTCCATCTTGGGGGTCGATCCGGATGCCGACGTCTCGCAGTCCTCACAGTGGGTCGTGGCGTGGCGCACCTCCACCTCGGCCCGCTCCAGTGGAATCTTCTTGTGCTCGGCGTACATGCGCATGGTCATCGACGTACACCCGCCCAGCGCTGCGGCCAGCAGTTCGTACGGGTTGGGCCCGGCGTCGTAACCGCCCACCGAGACGGGCTCGTCCATCAACAACCGGTGCCTGCCCGCAACCACCTGATTCAAGAACTTTCCCTGCCCGGTTTCCGACACCACCACACCCTCGCCGGACGTTGAGCTCGGTTGCTGCGCCTCGTCCAGGTAGCGCTCCACCCAGGCTCGAATCATCGACGCTGCAAAGTCGGAGTCACGACGCTTGGACAACAGGTGGTCGGCACCGTCCAGGGCAATGAAGCTCTTTGGGTGTCGGGCGACCTGATAGATCTGAGCGGCATTCTCAACACCGACGATGTTGTCGACGGGTGAGTGCATTACCAAGAGCGCCGCACCCAGGTTGGCCACGCACTGGTCGATGGTGCGTCGACGCAGATCGTCCAGCAGTTGGGCCTTCAGCTGAAAGGGCCGCCCGCCAATGTCGACCGTCGCCTCGCCGTCGGCCTGCAGCGCCTCGATGCCGCCGGAGAGCAGGTTCTCGACATGGCTCGGCTCGGCCGGGGCGCCGATGGTGACGACGGCCTTCACCGAGTCAACCTCGGGTGCGGCCGCCAACACCGCTGCTCCACCCAACGAGTGGCCGATCAGCAGACCCGGCGCCTCGTATCGTGCGCACATGAACGCCGAGGCTGCCACCAGGTCGGCGACATTGGTGGAGAAGTTGGTGTCGGCAAAATCGCCATCCGATGCCCCCAACCCGGTGAAGTCAAAACGCATCACGGCGATGCCGGCCTCGGCCAGCGCCACCGAGATGCGCGCTGCGGCGGCCACATCGGACGAGCAGGTGAAGCAGTGAGCGAACACGGCGGCGCCCCGGATCGGCCCGGCGGGCAGTTCCACCTTGCCCGCCAACTCGGTACCGCCGAACCCTTGAAACTTGATGCGCTCGCGTCGTGCCGTCACTGGCTGCCTCCACGGTTCACGGGCTGGACATCGCCCTCCGCACCATCTCACAGCGTCGGCACGGCGTTTGCCACACCATCGACGTGACGGTTTGCGCTGCGTCAGGATGTTGGCAGCAACGGCATCACACCAGGGGGAGCAGGGGTCCATGGATCATCACGTCAGTCGCCGGCGGGTTTTGGCCGCCACCGGGGCCACCGGGGCCTTCGCCGCGCTGCGGCCGATGTTGGTACCCACCGAGCCTGCCGGGGCGCAGGACACCGCCGCCTACCCCGACTCGGTGGCCTCGGGCGACCCGCGGCCCGACGGCTCGGTGATCTGGACTCGCGTGGCCCCCACATCAGCGGATGGCGAGGTGCCCCTCACCTGGCAGGTACGCCCGGCCTCCGGCGGCGCGGCGGTGGCAACCGGTGCGGTCACCGCCTTCGCAGCCAGCAACTGGTGCGTGTCGGTTCGGGTGGACGGCCTCGACCCAGACCGCTGGTACTCCTTCACCTTCGATGGGCCGTCGGGGCTCAGCCCGGAGGGACGGCTGCGCACCGCCCCGGCACCCGGCTCATCCCCGACGCACCTGCGTTTCGCCTTCGGTTCCTGCCAGCAGCGGTCGTCGCCGTATGTGGCCATGGCGGCCATCGAGGCCGAGAACGTCGACTTCTTCCTGCACCTCGGCGACTACATCTACGTGTCCGACGACGGGACGATCACCCTGGACGACTACCGCGACGTCTGGCAGCGCTTTCACTCCGATCCGGCCCTGACCCGGCTGCGAAGCCGGGTGCCGTTGGTGGCCATGTGGGACGACGGCGAGTTCTACAACGGCATCGACCGCACCGGCGACCCGGCCCGGCTGGCCGCGGCCAAGCGGGCGTTCTTCGAGTTCCAGCCGGTGTTACCAACCGACGGGGTCGATCAGGCCTACCGGGCGTTTTCGTGGGGCGACCTCGCCCACCTGCCGATCATCGACGTTCGTTCCTACCGCGACCCGGCTGTGGAGGCCACCGACAACGAGACCCCCGAGGGTGGCGTGGTCATGGAACCCGACCGCACCACACTTGGCGCACCACAGAAGGCCTGGTTGAAGGAACAGCTCTCGGGCAGCAGCGCCGCCTGGAAGTTGGTGGGCACCGGTTACAACGTGCTGGCGGTTCGACTGACCGACCGCGACACACCCGAGCGGCGGGCGACCGAACCCGACCTGGTGCTCAACGCAGGCGATTACTACCCCAACGAGGCGTTCGACGACTATCAGGCAGAGCGACGCGAGCTGCTGCAGTTCCTCGTGGACGAGTGCGTCGAGGACGTGGTGTTTGTGGCGGGGCACACCCACGTGTTTCTCGGCGGGCGGCTGTATCCCGACTATGACGATGCGGCCTCGCCGCTGGCGGCCCACGAGTTTGTGGCCGGTTCGCTCACCGCCGATCCTCCCCCTGAGGGAGTGGTCAAAAGCCTGCTCGGCTCCGACGTCAGCCGAGCCGAGGCCACCGACATCCTCCGCACCGTGGAAGCCGCTGGCCTCGATATCAACAAGCACCTCGACTACATCAACATCGTCGAGCAGGGCTACGGCCTGGTGGACGTCACCCCCGACGAGGTGCACGTGCAGTTTCGGGTGATCGACACCTTCGCAGAGGGGTCCGTGGCCACCACGGCCTGGGAGTACCGCATCGCCCGGGGCACCACGCCCTCAGCGTGCCCTGCCGCCGGGTCGGGACCCGACACGGCCGACCCAGAGGGGATGCCGGACTCCCCATCCTCAATGCCTCAGTCCAACGGCAACGGCAACGGCAACGGCAACGGCAACGGCAACGTTGCCGGCGGCGGTCTACCTTCCTCCCCAACCCGGGGCGCCACCCGCACGCCCAAGCCCGGGTCGGACGGCGCCGCGGCGCCGTTGCCTGCCCGCTTTACCGGCTGAGGCCCGCTCGGCCAAGCAGCCGCTTCCGCGCCCTACCCCACCATCAGCGCGAGCGCGGGGGTGCCGTGTTGGGCGGGGGAGGGTTGCGGGGGCGAACGCTGTCAGAATTGCCGCCGACCTGGGAGGGCACCGATGGCGGATATGAGCGATGCGGAACGCGTGGGGTTGGTGGAGCAGTTCTGGGACGCACTGAACCAGCGGGACTTCGCCGCTGTCGGCGCCATGATGAGCGAACACGGCCACTACATCGACGTGCCGCTCGTCGGTGTTGAGCCCGGTGCCCACGGTCCGGCCCAGACCGAGGCACGCCTGCGTCTGGGTCTGGAACCGCTCAGCGACTACCGGCTCCACCCCGGCACCATCGTCGTCACCGGCGACATGGTGATCACCGAGCACCTGGAGGAGTGGTGGTGGCGCGACGGCGAGCAGGCCGAGGTGCGGTTCTGCTCGGTGATGGAGGTGCGCGATGGCAAAGTGGACCGCTGGTGGGACTACGTCGACCTCAACTCCATCTTCAGCGTCGCCCCCCAATGGTGGACCGACCACATCGCAGCCGGATACCAGAGCGCGTAGCCGCCGATTCACAGGTTGCACGACTCCGAATATCGCCCTGCTTCGACGGCCGACCATCCGTAGGCTCGGGAAATGCCGACGAACGAGTTCCACCAGCCCATCGGCCCGTCACTGGTTGGCTGGAGCCCGCCTCCGGTGCCACCGGCAACCGAGTTGGCAGGTCGCACCGTGCGCCTGGCACCGATGCACCCGCCCACAGATGCGCCAAGGCTGTTCGACGCGTTCACCGATGCCCCTGATTCGTTGTGGACCTACCTGGCCTTCGGCCCGTGCGTCGATGAGCATGCGCTCGAGCAGGCCCTCGCTGCGCTGTGCGATTCACCCGAGCGACGACCTTTCACCGTCATGGTCGACGACCTACCGGTTGGGTTTCTGGCCTACATCCGCATCGCCGCCGAACACGGGGTGTTGGAGATCGGATCGCTCGCCTTCTCCCCCGCTCTGCAACGCACCACCGCAGCCACCGAAACGGTCTCGCTGCTCATCGCCAACGCATTCGACCAGGGCTACCGACGGGTGGAGTGGAAGTGCGACGACCTCAATGCGCCGTCACGGGCAGCCGCCCTTCGATTTGGGTTCCGCTACGAGGGCACCTTCCGCAACGCCATCACCTACAAGGGCCGGAGTCGCGACACAGCCTGGTTTTCGATCACCGACGACGAGTGGCCGGCCCTCCGTGCCGCCCACGACGCCTGGCTGGCACCCGACAACTTCGACGCAGACGGACGCCAGCTCACTCGGCTCAATGCGCCATGCCGTGATTGACGGCTCCCATGTCACCGTGGAGGACGCACCGGCCGGAGCCAGGAAGCTGATCCTCAGTGGCGAGGTCCCGCTGTTTCTGGGCTGGTCAACGGCACCTCGACCAGTGGTCCGCCGGCAACCTCGGCATGAAGGGCACCCGACCCGGTGTCCAACCAGAGGCATCCGGCATGCGTCGGGTTGGCCGCTACGGTGGGCGGATGGACAAGCCGATTGTTGCCGTGCCCGATGGTGATCCGCCCAGCGAACTCCAGGTCTTCGACGACCAGGTGGGAGACGGGCCCGAGGCCACCGCCGGATCTCGGGTGTCCGTCCACTACGTCGGCGTGGCGTGGTCAAACGGCGAGCAGTTTGATGCCTCGTGGGACCGCGGCGCGCCGCTCGATTTTGGCCTCGGCGCCGGTCAGGTGATCGAGGGCTGGGACCAAGGCGTGCAGGGCATGAAGGTGGGCGGACGCCGCACCCTGGTGATCCCGCCACACCAGGCCTACGGAAGCAGGGGCGCACCCGGGGCGATCGCCCCCAACGAGACCCTGATCTTCACCGTCGACCTCATGGACGTTCGCTGAGCTGAACCGGCCGGTCGCCGGGATGGGTCCCGGCGACGTGGTCAGTCGTGAGGATGGTCGAGCACCCAACGGGCGGCACCCTCGGGCGCGTCCTGGGCCTCGTCCGATTCGAGCTGCTCCAGCACGTCGGCGGCCAACTCCTTGCCCAACTCCACCCCCCACTGGTCGAAGCTGTTGATGCCCCAGATCGCGCCCTGGGTGAACACGCTGTGCTCGTACAGCGCGATGAGCTGACCGAGCACACCCGGGGTGAGTTCGCCCGCCAAGATGGTGGTGCTGGGTCGGTTGCCCGGGAACGTCCGGTGGGCCACCTGCGCCTCCGGAACTCCGGCCTCAATCGCCTCGTCCTCGGATCGGCCCTCTGCCAGCGCCCGCCCCTGGGCAAGGGCGTTGGCCAGCAGCTTGCGCTGGTGATCGCCCGAGTCGTCGGCCGACTCGCTGAATGCGATCAGGTCGACCGGCACGATCGAGGTGCCCTGATGGAGCAGTTGATAGAAGGCGTGTTGTCCGTTGGTGCCGGGCTGGCCCCACACGATCGCCCCGGTGCGCAACGTGGCCGGTGACCCATCCAGCCGTACCCGCTTGCCGTTGGACTCCATGTCGAGCTGCTGGAGGTAGGCGGGAAACCGGCCCAAATCCGCGGCGTAGGGCAACACCGCATGGGTGGGAAACCCGTAGAGGTCGCGGTAGAGCACCCGCAACAGGCCGGTGAGCACCGGAGCGTTCTGACGCAGCGGCTGGGTGCGGAAGTGCTCGTCCACCTCGTGGCCGCCGGCCAGCATCTGACGGAAGTGATCTTCGCCGACGGCCAGCATCAGGCTGAGGCCCACAGCCGACCACACCGAGTAGCGGCCGCCCACCCAATCCCAGAAGCGAAACATGTTGTCGACGTCGATGCCGAAGGCCGCCACCGCCTCCGCATTGGTGGACACCGCCACGAAGTGCTGCGCCACCCAGGCCTCATCATCGGGCCCGTCGTTGTCATCATCGACGGCTTCATCCTCGCCGATGGGATCGTCACCGTTGGTGCCATCGTCGCCACCGGCAGGTGGGGCCACACCGGCACGGATCCATTCCTTCAAGGTGTGAGCGTTGGTGAGGGTTTCGTCGGTGGTGAAGGTCTTCGACACGACGACCACCAGGGTGGTGGCCGGATCGGCCCCGTCGATGGCGGCGGCGATACCGGCAGGATCGACGTTGGACACAAACCGGCACTCGATGCCGTCGCGCCGGTAGCGCCGAAGCGCCCGGTAGGCCATCTCGGGGCCCAGGTCCGAGCCACCAATGCCAACGTTGATGATGGTGCGGATCGGTTCGCCGGTGGCGCCAACCCAATCGCCCGAGTGCACCCGTTCGGTGAGGTCGGCCATGGCGGCGAGCACCCGATGCACCTCGGGCACCACATCGTCGTCGTCGATCGAAAAACGGGCACTCTCGGGGCAGCGCAGCGCCACGTGCCCAACAGCCCGATCCTCGGTTGAGTTGATGTGTTCGCCGGAGAACATTGCGTCGCGCCGCTCCGCCACGCCTGCCCGCTCGGCCACAGCCACCAACGCATCGAGCAACACCGGGGTGGCTCGGTGACGAGTGAAGTCGAGGTACAGATCGCCCACCTCACAGGTCATGGCCTCACGCCGACCGTCGAGGGCCATCAGCGCCCGCAGGTGCAGCCCGCGCACGTCCTCGAAGGCCTCGGTCAGCGCGTCCCATTCGCGTGTGGTGGTGACGTCAACCTGCAGGTCGGGTTCGGGGAGATCGTCCCATGAGAAGTAGTCGTCGGGTTCGTTTGAGCCGAAGAATCTGCGAGATGCCACACCGATCACGCTAGCGGCGAGGACTACCGATCCGGTCGACCCCACCACGCATGTCCCGTGTGGGTCCCACCGTTCGCGCTCAGCTGATCCAGCCTTTGACCTTCTCGATCAGTTGGAGCTGATTGTCGCCCATCGGTTGCACCTGGAGGCGGGTGACCCCGGCGGCCCGGTAGGCCTCGATGCGCTCTCGCACCCGGCCCTCATCACCCACCATGGCCGTGGCATCGAGAAACTCCTGAGGAACCGCCGCCATGGCCTCATCCTTCCTACCGGCAAGGTAGAGGTCCTGGATCTGTTCCGCCTCTGCCTCGTAGCCGTAGGCGCAAAAGATGTTGTTGTAGAAGTTCTTGCCTTTGGCGCCCATTCCGCCCACGTAGAGCGCCGTCATGAACCTGCCGAGATCGCGGATCCGGGCGGCGGTCGCCTCGTCGCAGATGGAGAGGGCCCCACCGGCCACAACCTCCATCGGGGGCAGCGACGCGTCCCGCTTGGCCAGACCGGCGGCGATCGGATCCCCCCACACCGAGTCGGCCTTGTCAGGGTGGAAGAACACCGGAATCCAGCCGTTGGCGATCTCCGCGGTGACCTCCACGTTCTTAGGTCCCAGCGAGGCGATGTACACCGGGATGTCGGCACGCTTGGGGTGGTTGATCAGCTTCAGCGGTTTGCCCAGGCCGGTGCCCTGGTCCGCAGGCAGCGGCAGGTGATAGCTGGGACCGTCGTGGGTGACCACCTCGCGGCGCCACACCTTGCGACAGATGTCGATCAGCTCGCGCTGGCGCCCGATGGGCCGGTCGTAGGGCACGCCGTGCCAGCCCTCGATCACCTGGGGGCCCGATGCCCCGATGCCCAGGATGAACCTGCCCTCCGACACGGCGTCCAGCCCGGCCGCAGTCATGGCGGTCAACGTTGGAGTGCGGCTGTAGATGGGCAGGATGGACGAGCCCAGCTCCATCGTCTCGGTCTTCGCCGCCAGGTAGCCCAGAATGGACACGGCGTCGAAGCTGTACAGCTCGGCGACCCAGCCCACGTCGATACCGGCTCGTTCCAGATCGGCGGCCTCTGCCGCAGCCGCCCGGGGATCGCCGGAGTAGTTGAGCGTCATCGAAAGCTTCATCGACCTATCTTGGCAGTCTCCCCGGCTCCACGTGAGGCCTAGCGTGAGACGAATGGGAGCCTCCACGATTCACCAGACCATCGACCGCTGGCACGCCTACCTGCGGGGCGATGACCCCGACGGCCTCGACGCCCTACTGGCCGACGATGTCGTTTTCTACTCACCCATCGTCTACACACCTCAGGAGGGCAAGGCGGTGACCGCCCTCTACCTGGCTGCGGCCAAGCAGACGTTGCCGGGCACCGGGGCCACCGGCGACGGAACGACCGGCCCGGGGACGGCGTTCCGCTATATCAAGCAGGTGCTGGCCGACGACACGGCGGTGCTCGAGTTCGAGACCTCGGTGGAGGGCACCTACGTCAACGGCGTCGACATCATCCGCATCGACGATGAGGGCCGCATCGTCGAGTTCCGGGTGATGTTGCGGCCCCTCAAGGCCATCAACCTGGTGCACCGCCAGATGGGCGAGGCGCTTGAGGCGCTCACCGCAGGCGAGTAGCCGGCTTCGCCCTCGGGCCACACCGGAGGACGGGGCCAAGGGTCAACAGTCAGGATCGGGTGGGGAGTACTCAACCGGTTCGGATCCAACGTGGATGAGATAGCGCTGACCGTCGTATTGAGGCGTGGCAGCGTCCTCACCATCCGCGCAGGAGGCGTACTCCACCATGGGGCCTTCCCCTCCGTTGATACAGGCTTCAAAGTCATCGTTCGTCACGACTGCGCCGTCTTCGATGACGTTCGTGCACCTGACCGTGTTTCCCGGCACGTCCGACACCACCACCCGGGGGTCGCCTGGGTCTGGTGAGGTCCCGCCGGGATTCGGGTCATCCCCTCCCCGCTCCACCACCCCGGAATCGCCGCGGTCCTGCGATGTCTCGCCAGGATTCGAGTCGTTTCCTCCCCGAACCACCACCAAGAGAACCCCGGCGATGACCACGACAACGACCAGCGTGGCGACAATCCCTCCGAGCAACCAAAGCACACGATTCTGGCCGGACCCCTTCGGCGGGGGTCCCGAGCCTTGAGGAAGAGCGCCTGGATAAGGCTGGGCCTCGGGTTGAGGGTAGACGGGCGGCGAAGCGTGAGATCCTGGGTACGGAACCTGCTGCTCCGGATGCGGCGAGACGAGCGGGCTCTGCGGCGGGGGCGGCTGGGGCGACGGAGCGGCGGGACTCGATGGGGGGCCTGACGAACCGGTTTCCCCTGTTGGGGTGGCCTGGCGGTACCACGGAGCGTTGTCTGAATCAGTCAAGAAGTCGATGCTAGCGAGCAGCGAGCTTCACAGTGTGGGGGGGGTGTCGCGACGCCGTCAGGGTTGCCCGGGGGCGTCGATCACCTCGGCCTCGATGGCTCCCGAATCGTCGAGTTCCGGGTGATGCTGAGGCCCCTCAAGGCCATCAACCTGGTTCACCGCCAGATGGGCGAGGCGCTGGACGCACTCGCCCGCGTGGAGTAGCCAACCACTACGGTCAGCGGCGGTTGCTGCCTCGAATACCGTCACCCTGAGTGCAAAGAATCGTTGCCATCGCCGAAGCGCGCCGCCACAATGCAACCATGACTACACCGCGTTCACACGTGCTCAACGTGGTGATGGCCGCTGCCGTCCTGCTGCTTCTCACCGCCGGGTCCGCCTGCAGCACCTCGCCACCGCCGCAGGGACCCGTGGCGTTTCAATCGCCAAGTGGCAGGATCACATGCCAGATGTATGACGGCGCAGACTGCATGGTGAACCCCAACTCCTGGAAGCTCCCGCCGCGACCGAAATGGTGCGACTACGACTGGGGCGCATCGGTTGAGGTCACCACGAAGGCTCACCTGACGTGCAGGGGGGACGCCAACAACCCGGGTTCGGTCCTCGCCTACGGGCGCAGCACACAACGCGGGAATTTTGTCTGCCTCAGTGAGAGGAGCGGCATGACCTGCGTCAACAAGAAGAACGGCCACGGGTTCAAGGTCAACCGAGCCTCGTACCAACTGTTCTGAGCTCTGCGAATCGGTGCCACACGGGGCTACGCCAAAACCTCCGCCTCCATGGCACCCGACGCCCCGGAGGCGTCCCGTGAGTCCCAGCGTGCCACGAAGGCAAACATGTCCCCCCGCACGATGCTGTGGCGCCACTCGATCGGGTGCTGCCGGTCGGGGCCGTAGGTGACCCGCTCGATGGCGAACACCGGCTGTTTGGCCCGGATACCCAGCGCGCTGCGCTGCTCCGTTGTTGGCAGCTCCGGATGGATGCGCTCCCAGCCCGAACACGGCTGCACGCCGGTGCGTTCGGCCAGCTCCCCGTAGAGAGCGGTGCGGCTGAAGTCGCAGTTGAGGAGCGGACGGGCGAGCGACGCCGGTAGCCACGAGCAGTCGAGTGCCAGGGCGCGATCACCCGCCCGCCGCAACCGTTCGAGGTACACCATCGGCTCGTCGTCGGCGAGGCCAAGCACCCCGGTCGCCTCGGCGTCGGTTCGCTCGTCGAGCACACGAACAACACTGTGCTGCTCATAGCCCTGCGCCTCGATCGAGCGGTACAGCGAGTACAGCGTGCCCAGCGGCTGTTCGATGCCCGGCGAGATCACCCGGGTGCCGCGCCCCCGCTCCCGAACAACCAGGCCATCATCGCTGAGGCGCCGCACCGCTTCACGGACGGTGTGCCGGCTGACCTTGTAGCCCTCCATCAACTCGCCGTCACCGGGGAAGTGGCCCGAGAACTCGTTGGCGTTCAGCCGACGACGCAGGTCATCGCACACCTGGCTCCACAACGGCATCGGGCTGGATCGATCGACGGGGGTGAGCACCCTGCCGAATGTACGGAGTACCGACCAACTTGGCAAACATGTTCGTTTGCCCGGACATGACACCAGTCGGTTGCCCTCCACCCGCCGGGGGTTCATGGTGGGAAGCGACAACCACGAGCCGCCACCTGTCCAGCACCAACTCGACGGGAATGTGGGTGGCGATCTCATGGTTGGATGCTATTGTACGGACATTCGTTCAACCGGTTCGGGTGCACGACGCTCGCCCCTTCAAAGGAGACACCATGTTGTTCACCCAGTACTACCTCGACTGCCTCTCACAGGCGAGCTACCTGGTCGGCGACCCCCTGGCCGGGGTTGCTGCCGTGGTCGACCCCCGGCGGGACATCGACGAATACCTGGCCGACGCGGCAGAGGCCGGGGTTGAGATCAAGTACGTCATCGAGACCCACGTTCACGCCGACTTCCTGTCGGGCCACCTGGAGATGGCGGATGCGACCGGCGCCGAGATCATCTACGGCGAGGCCGCCGACACCGAGTTCCCTATCCGCCGAGTGACCGACGGCGAGCGCATCTCCCTCGGCGACGTCACGCTGGAGTTTCGGGCCACGCCGGGCCACACGCCCGAATCAATCTCGGTGGTCGTCTACGAGCATGCGGACGATGCGACGCCCTATGGCGTCCTGACGGGCGACACGCTGTTCATCGGCGACGTCGGACGCCCCGACCTGCTCAGCTCGGTCGGCGTGACGGCCGAGGAACTGGGTGGTCAGCTCTACGACTCGCTGCGCAACAAGATCATGCCGCTACCCGACGAGACCCGCGTGTTTCCGGCACACGGCGCCGGTTCGGCCTGTGGCAAGAACCTGTCCACCGAGACCAGCTCCACACTGGGCGAGCAGCGCCAGAGCAACTACGCCCTCGCACCGATGACCAAGGAGCGCTTCGTCGAGTTGGTCACCGAGGGCCAGCCCGCAGCGCCCGCCTATTTCTTCTTCGACGCCGTGGCCAACCGATCCGAGCGCGAGCTGCTCGACACCGACCCTCCTGCGGCGTTCGACCTCGACGAGGTGCTCGATGCCCAGCGAAACGGCGCGGTGGTCATCGACGTCCGCGACTCCCTGGACTTCGCCCAGGGCCACCTGGCCGGCTCGCTCAACGTCGGCCTGGACGGTCGCTACGCGGAGTACGCAGGAACGGCTGTCGCCCCGGACGCCGACATCGTGTTGATCACCGACGCAGGCCAGGCGGCCGAAGCGAACCTGCGCCTGGGACGCATCGGCTTCGACAACGTGATCGGCGTGCTCGAGGGCCCGGAGGTGACGTTTGTCGCTCGGCCCGAGGTGACCCAGCGATCCTCGCGGCTGACCGCAACGGCGTTTGACCAGGCACGCGCGGCCAATGAGAGCGTGCAGGTCATCGACGTGCGCAACCCGGGCGAAACCGCCATCGGCTCGATCCCGGGAGCGATGGCCATTCCCCTGGCCCAACTCCAAGACCGTCTGGACGAGATCGACCTGCACCAGCCGATCGTCGTGCACTGCGCCGGCGGCTACCGCTCCTCGCTGGGTGCCAGCTGGTTGCGGTCGCACGGCGCAACCGACGTCTCCGATCTGCTCGGTGGATTCGACGCCTGGTCAGCCGTTCAGGCCAGCGCCTGAGTTCAGCGACAAACCCCCACCCACCCACCCCTCCCTCGCTTGTACGCAAAGGAACCCCCGCCCATGACCTCCCCCACACTCACCAACCCTGCCCCGAGTACGACGGAGTCGGCGGCCCACTTCACCGGCGAGTTTGAGACGGCCCACATCCCCGGCAGCTACAACGTGCCGCTCAACCTGCTCGGCGAGCACGCCGACGAGATCCGCTCGCACCTCGACGTGCCGGTGGTGATCATCTGCAGGTCGGGAAACCGCGCGGCACAGGCCAACCGCACGCTCGCCGGTTCCGGGATGTCCAACACCCACATCCTTGAAGGGGGGCTGATGGGGTGGGATGACGGCAGCCGCCCGCTCACGCGCGGCGAGGCTCGCTGGGACATCGAACGCCAGGTTCGCATGG
>ERZ1026796.112-NODE-112-length-72664-cov-7.440396_pt1 | contig 72664 bp, 67 predicted proteins | sample MGYA00520874_ERZ1026796 | MGnify/ENA primary metagenome ERZ1026796 (study PRJEB33270, sample SAMEA104284474) | anaerobic digester metagenome | biome: Anaerobic digester microbiome; feature: mesophilic sludge digester; material: Anaerobic digester biomass | place...
CTCGCTCGAGCGAGGCGGCGAGGACGTTGGCGAACACATCGACGTCGCCGTCGCAGGCGTCCAACTCGCCGGGACCCAGGACGAAGACCCACGCTCCGTCGACGCATGCGAGCACACACGGGGTGCGGTCGCCGGTGATCTCCTCCACCTCGGGGGACCGCTCGTTGCGATGCAGCGCCTCGACCGGCACCGGCACGCTGCAGCGCCAATCTGCCCACGACCGTCGTTCCCTGACGAGGCCGTGGGTGATCGAGCAAAGCGAGCAGTGGGCGGTGCGGCGCAGCTTGCCCCAGCCGTAGGCCAACTCGCCCCGTAGGCCGCCGTCGGCGTCGTAGATCATGATCAACTCGGTCACCACCGCCTGCGCTGTAGCGCCGTCCAACCTGGTGGGATCAACCACATCATCGGCTGTGAGTGATGTGTGCACCGTTCGATTCACTCGGTCATTCTTTCGCGTCTCGCCGCTCGATGGAGGTTGGTTCGATGCCTCAATGTGCCGGGGATGGTCAACTTGCGGAAAGGTGTTGGCGGAGCGCTTCGCGGATCACTTCGGAGACCGGCACCCCTTCGTCCTTGGCGCGGGTTGCGAGCCGCTGCTTCAACTGGGGGTCGAGTCTCACGGACTCGACCGTCGACGGCGCCGACCCGAGTCGCGGGCGCCCGCGCTTGCCCCGGCGAGCAAGGATCTCATCGACGTCAAAGCCGGCTTCCGCTTCGTCTGCCAGCCGTTCGATCATTTGGTCGGTGATGGGAGCGCCTGACTCGGTGTGTCCGTAGTTGCGATCTGTCATGAGTCGAGCAGTATTCGGTGGGTTGCGCGGAGTCGCATGGCATGAATGATCATCTGCTCACCTGTGGATGTAATGAGTACGATGATCTCAAGCAGGTTCGCCGCCCAGTCCGGTCCGATGACGAGCCACCGGTCCGGGACTTCGCCGAGGTCATCGCCCAGCACCGAGTGGTCGAACGCATGCAACATCTCGGCGGTAGATACTCCTTGGCGACCTGCCGAGCTGTGGATTTCCACATGAACCTACCGTACTACGAAAATGGGTTGCTGTGATGAAGCCAGGGCATCGGAAGAACCGATTCGAGGTTCATGGTCTGTCGGGGCTCGGCATGGGCTGCACCATGCTTTGTGGGGCCCAGAACCCTCGCGGACACAGCATCGTATCGATGAGGAACTCCATGGACGGGGCGTACATGGCTCGCAGCTTGGTCCCCTCCTCGACGCACAGGTCGTAGGGCAACAGCTCGAAGCCGTGCTGCTCAAGCTCGTCGTAGAGTTCCCGAAACATCAGGTCGCGCTCCACCGGGGTCAGACGCGTCTCGGCACGCCAGGGACCCAGGTCTGCTCGAACGGTCATCTGGCGAAAGAGCGTCTCGGCCCGCCGCAGAAACCAGTACGACGACCCGTTGGATGCACCAACGACCATTTGCGACTGCACGGCGACGTCCGAAAGCAAACCCAGAGCGGTGATCCAGTTTTGCCGTCGGTCGTGGCTGCGGAACAGGCGCAGCATGGGTGCCGAACCGTGGGTCTCGGCGACGGCAGCGGCCCAGCGCTCCCACTCGGCAAAGCGGGCGTCGAGCTTGGCCGGGTCGCCGTCGGGTGCCCACGCCTTCATCAAGCTGGTTGGGGTGATGCGGTCGCCGGAGCCATCGTCGATGGTCATCAAAATTTGTTCCCGGTCGGAGTACGCGCCATACAGCGTCGGCAGATAGCCGATGACGAGCGCCGTGGTCACCACGCCTGCGAAGCCCTCGACCAAAACGCCGAAACGGGAAACAAACTCGACCGGAACGGCATCGCCGAAGCCGATGGTAAAGAACGAGACCCCGGAGTAGTAGATCGAGCTCAGTACCGAGTCGACACCCTTCACGCCGCCAACGCCTGCCCAGATCATGCCGAAGCCCACGACCTGGAGGGATACCCACAGGGTCAACAACACCAGCAGCAGGAACGGGCCATACGTGGCGAGTAGGCGCTCTCGAATCGGCCTGTCCTGAGGTATGCGCTCCGCCATGGCGCGGACGAGACGGAACCCAATCTTGGCAACGACGCGGGAGGGCCACCGGTCGGCGAAGCGGGACGTGGAGGACGACGTCGTCACCAGGGTGTTCACCAGGTCGGTGAACGCCACCAGTACCAACACGGCCCCGACAACCACCAAGACGATGTTGGCGATCATGGCTCCATGACCACCCAGCCGCGCCGCTGCAACTCGGTGGCCAACACCTCGTCGCTCACGTCGCGCAGCGTTCGCTGCGCCTCTTTGGCCCGGCGCTCGTCGCGTGAGATGCGTCTTGGTGCTGTGGGCGTTGCGGTCGTCGAAGATGCGATTTCGTTGCCTCCGTGTGGCTCGGGACTCGGACCGGCGTCCGTCGCGTCAGATCGTTGCTGCTCCAACTCGGTCTCCAACAGCTCGATCAAGGCGTCCGCCTCGCCGCGGGTGAACCTTCCCGCGGCCTGACGCTGGGTGAGGTCGAGCGGCCCGCGTGCGTCACGGAAGTCGCTGTGACCCGCCTCGTTGAGCAGCTCCAACAGCCGGTTCACCTGACGCTGTCCCGCTGGAGGGCCGGGTGATTGTCCAAAGGCCACGGGCCGAATCCTTCCACCTGGACCGAGGCCTCGCAGCCATCCTGCGGGGGAGCGGTGCCCGGGGAGTGCTCCCCGGCCGGTTGTCGGTGCGCGGTGGTTCGGCCGTGACGTCGGCGTTCTGGGACCATGGACGCCCATGTGTGACCTGACCGGACCCACCCCGGTGCAACTGAGCCTGAGGCTGGCCGACGAGCGCGGTGACGGCGTTGAAGCTCTGGTATGGGGCGGGTTGATCGAGAACCTGATCCTGCCAGACGGGATCTCGGAACAGGCGGCCGACCCTGGCGTCACCGAATGGGTGATCAGCTGGCTTGATCCGCCCCCCGACCGGGCGATCGAGCGCCTGGTGAAGGCGTTACGTGGGATGGGTGCCACTGAGATCTCGTTGACGACCGTGGCCCTCGATGTCGGGCTGGACGGGTGGCGTGAACATGCTCGGGAGTGGACGGTCGGACCGTTTGTGGTGCGACCGCCGTGGGTGGAGCCAACGTCGGGTGATGAAACCACCGAAGCGGCAATCGACCTGGTGATCGACCCGGGCGCCGTATTCGGCTCGGGCTCGCACCAGAGCACGCGTATGGCTCTGGAACTGCTCTCAGCACGATTCGACGGTGCGAAAGTCGGCGTTCCGCTGGTGGTGCCGGACGAAGTGATCGATGTCGGCAGCGGTTCCGGCGTGCTCGGCATCGCCGCCGCTTTGCTGGGTGCGGGCGTGGTGCGGTTGGTGGAGTTGGACCCGGCCGGCGAGCGGGTGGGCCTGGCAAACGCCGCCGCCAACGGGGTGGCCGATCGGGTGCGTTGGGCGGGAACCGATGTTGCCAAGCTGGATGCCCCGGAAGGTGAGGCCGCCCGGTTGGTGCTGGCCAACCTGCTGATTGGCGGGCACGAGTCGGTGGCCCCGTCGGTGCGACGAATGGCCGCCGTGGGTGGCACGGTCATCGTGGCGGGGATATTGGAGCATCAAGAGGATCGGTTGCTGGCCGCCCTGGCGCCGACGGTCCCCCTGAAGCGTTTGGTTGAGCCATCCGAGACCGACCCGACCGTCGCCTGGGTGGCCCTGACCCTGCTGGTTACCGACCCTCACGCTGATCGAGCCTTGGGGGAGCGCACATGAGGGTGGTCGCTGGGTCTGCGGCGGGTCGCCGCCTGGAGGCGCCGCCCGGGTCGGGAACCCGCCCGACGGGCGACCGGGTGCGCGAAGCGACCTTCAACTCGTTGGGTTCCCTGGGCCTGGTGCAGGACGCCACCATGGTCGACCTGTTCGCCGGCAGCGGTGCGCTCGGTATCGAAGCGCTGTCCAGGGGCGCAAGCGAGGTGACGTTCGTCGAACGGGACGCCAGGGCCGTGCGGGTGGTGCGGGCCAACCTGAACACCGTCGGGCTGACCGAGCCGGCCGAGGTGGTGCGCGCTGAGGCGCTCGCCTTTCTCGAATCGACGACCCGAACCTGGGATGTGGCGCTCCTCGACCCGCCTTACGCGTGGGACGGGTGGGATCGGCTGTGGGCGGCTTTGACCACCGAGTGGGCGGTTGTGGAACGAGACGTGGAGACCGAGGCCCCCAAGGGGTGGACGCTTCAGCGGGCCCGCCGCTACGGCGGTACCTGGGTGTCGGTGCTCTACCGAGATGCTCCGTGAAGCATCGGCTGTGAGACCTCGCTCAGCACCCTGCCCCGCATCCGAGCGCCCTGCTCCGCATCCGGGCACCCAGCGCAGCTAGCCTCGCCGTCGTGACCACGGTGCTCTATCCCGGCTCGTTCGATCCCATCCACAACGGACACGTGGAGATCGTCGAAACCGCCTCCCGGCTCTTTGATCGGGTGGTGGTCGCCACCCTGTACAACCCCCAGAAGCACTCGGGGCTGTTCGACCTGGCCGAGCGGAGCGCACTGATCGAGGCCAGCCTGGATCACCTCGACAACGTGTCGGTCACCAGCTTCTCCAGCCTGGTGGTGGACCTGGCACGAGAGGTGAAGGCCGACTTCATTGTGAAGGGGCTGCGTGCCGTTTCGGATTTTGAATCCGAGCTGCAGATGGCCCAGACCAACACCACCATCTCTGGCGTGGACACCCTGTTCATTCCATCCGCCAGCTCACATTCATTCCTGGCATCCAAACTGATCCGAGAGATCGCCCGCTTCAGTGGCGATATCACGGCGATGGTGCCCCCGGCGGTTGCCGAGGCGCTCCAGCACAAATTCGCCGATTCGAACGAGGAGAACCCCACATGACCGACGGCGTGAGTTTTGACGACGATTATCGGGATGACGACGGCTATGACACCAGGCCACTGGCCTCCGGCGAGTACCAGGCGTACTCGGCCGGCGATTACGTGGAGGAGGCCCCGGTCGAGGACCTCAACGTCGACTTCGCCGACGAGCCCCTGGACACCGCGGGGTACACAATGCCGCGCACCGAACAGTTGCTGCGCCGGGTTGTCGACCTGATCGAAGGGGCCCCCGGCCTGCCGATGTCGGCCTCGGTTCGCATCAACAAGGAAGAGATTCTGGAGCTGTTGGACGATGCCGTTGCCCGACTGCCAGACGAACTGCGTGCCGCCCGCTGGCTGCTGAAGGAACGCGACGAGTTCCTGGCGAAGACCCGGCGTGATGGCGAGGAGATCATCTCGGATGCCAAGGCCCGAGTGGCCCACATGGTGCAGCGCACCGAGGTGGTGAAGACCGCTGAGAGCCGTGCACGCAAGGTCACCGAGGACGCTGAGGCCGAGGCCCGGCGTATGCATCACGAGGTGGAGGACTATTGCGACCAGAAGCTGGCCAGCTTCGAGATCGTGCTGGAGCGAATCACGCGAGCGGTTGGCGCCGGGCGCCAGAAGCTGTCGGCCACTTCGCTGGCCGAGGCGGCGCTGGCGCCTGACGAGGAGGATTCGCTGTCGGAGGCGCTGTTCTTCGACCAGGACGCGATGGACGCTGAGCGTGAGCAGCAGCAGTAGCAGTAGCAGTAGCAGCACTGGCCACTGTGGTGCCTCCGGCCCGCGCGGAGGTGCTCCCCGCCGACTGCTGGTGCCCGTCGCCGAGCTGCGACGCCGGGTGGGGAATGTGGACGAGGTGGATGCCGAGGTGGCACTGGCCGGCGCCGAGGTCATCGGCACCCGGCTGGTGGACGGCACCGAGGCACGCGTCAAGCTTCGGTTGGAGGCGCTGTCCGATGGTGTGGTGATCGGCGGGTCGGCGGAGGCGGAGTGGACGGGGGAGTGCCGCCGTTGCCTGGAGCCGGTATCGGGGGTGACCAATGGTGAGATCGACGAGGTGGCGCGGCCCTACCCACTGGACGGCGAGTTGGGGATCGAGGACGATCGAATCGACGTCACCGAGGCGGTCCGAGCGGCCGTGGTTCTCGGGTTGCCGCTGGCACCGCTGTGTCGCGAGGACTGTGCCGGACCCGATCCAGAGGGGCACCCGGTGACCATCGCCGACGATGCAGATGACGGGCCCGCCGAGGCCGAGGAGCGCCTTCCCGACCCTCGATGGGCGGCGTTGGCAGAGGTTCACCCCGACCGCTGAATCGCCACCGTCGGCGCCCGAGGTGCATCCGGTGGGCTCTGGGCGGTATCGTTGTCGGCTGCCCGACGCTCACACCCATGCAATGGTGTGGGGTACCCCTCGATCAAGGTGTTTCTCATGGCTGTTCCCAAGCGCAAGACCTCCAAGGCGAAGAGCCGCAGCCGTCGGGCCTCCAACTGGCGCCTCGAGTCGGCACCCCGGTCGCTGTGCGATCGCTGCAACACCCCGAAGCGCCCCCACGCCGTGTGTAGTAACTGCGGTTGGTACCACGGCCGTCAGGCCATCGAGGTCAGCTAGACCAGCTTGGGTCGACCATCGCAGGGGATTTCGCTCCTGATCGAGTGAATAAACCTGATGGCGCTGGTTCTTAGAAATTGAACGAATGGGTATGGGTCGGCCTCTTTGGGCTCTCCTTCTTGGCGCTGGTCGCGGGCGCGGTGGTCGCGATCGTGGCCTTGGACAAGAGGCAAGGAACAACGACGTCGACGGCGGAGGGCAGCCGCGGTGACATGGCTTCGATCGAGAGCGGTCCGGCCTACACGAGGCCGACCGCACGTGTTTTCGCCTCGAAGTTGAGCTTGAGCTTGGCTGATTCGGTGGTGAATTCCATCGTTGTGTCCAGGTGGTCGACCGTGCCGAACGCCGAATCGTGGCGTGGGAAGTCGCCGAGGTCCACCTCTAACCCGTCCAACGTGAGGGGCCCGGTTGACCCGAAGGTCATCGTCCCCGCCGAAGCGGAGTCGTAGCTGACGACGAAGCCGCTGTCGGTGCGCTCCACCTGCGGTTCAACCTTCAAGACCGATGCCTTCCAGGCCGCGAAGCCACCGTCGGCGGCCTCGCCGACCTCGACGATCCAGACGTTGTCGGGGCCGCCCTCGGCCACCAGGTCGAAGGGTTGCTCCATGCCATCGGTGGCGAACCTGGTGGGGTCGTAGTCGCGCCAGGTGGGGGTGCGCCACGACCACAGCGCGATCCAACCGTCGCCCTTTCGTGCGAAGGTCCAGCGGCCTTCCTGAGCCACCTCGTCGAAGCGGTCCTGCGGCACGTACGCGTGTGTGAAGGGCTGGTAGCCGAACACGCCCCACAACAGTTCGTCGGTGGTCTCGTCCCACGCCGGTTGGTAGATGTGGATGGCCGCCCGCTCGTGTTGGGCCGAACGGGGCATGGACGCCTCGCCGGTCCAGTAGCCGGGCCGCCCGTCTTCGGCCCAGTCGGTGCTCTCATCTCGGTCGGTCACCGGGTGATTGGTGAAGACGAGGGCGTCGGCGTCGATGGCCGCCTGCCAGCTGTGGGCCTGATCGCGCATCTGGCCAAATCGGTGATCCTGCACCGATGCCAGCGACACGGCGTCGCCTCGCCAGGCGTAGGTGTTGGCCTCGCCGAGAAACCCGAAGTTGACGATGGCGTGGTTCTTTTGAAGCCAGGGTCGGATGCGGTCGATGTCGCCGCCGTTGAGGTCGACCAGCGCCTTCACCTGGGCCAACAGGGGTACCTCGAACAGGTCGTACCTTTTGGCCTCGGACAGGCCAATACCCGCCACCTGCCAGGTGCCCACCGCTCCAAGACTCCACCAGAACGACAGGTTGGCCGGGTCATCGAAGTGGTATCCGAACGGGGCCTTGGGGTACTCGGCCACCGGCGCAGCGTCGTCGACGAAGATGCCGTGACGCTCGCGAACCACGCCGGGCGCCTTGGCCAAGGCCATGTCGACGACCGCCTGGGGCGGACGGTATGCGCCGGCTGCGCACAGGTAGGTGACACCGGTGTCGGTGTGGCTCTGGTAGTCGAAGGTGGTGTCGTCGAAAAGTAGCTTGGCGGTGCCAAAGGTGGCCTCGTCACGCGAGGTCATCTTGTCCTTTTTGTAGGTGCGACCCCGGGGTGCGGTGTAGCACCCGGCGTGGGTGTGGGCGGCCAGGTCGACGAGGCAAAGGTCGAGGGCCATGGCCGCAGGCACCGTGAGTTCGGGGTCGTCGCCCAGCTCGATCAAGGTGATCAACGGGGTGATGTTTTTCAGCATGTACACGTTGGAGTGCCACTCGAAGAAGCCAAACCGGGCGCGCTCGCTGATCCACTGGAGAATCTCGGGCTTGGAGCGCTCCATGTGCTCGGCGCCGGTCAGGCCGGTGACCGTGAAGGTCTGCTCGCTGAGGTGCTGCCCGGCGAGAAACTCGATGACCCGCCCGATGACGATGTGGTTCTCCGACCAGTACCAAAGGTTGTCCAGGCGTCCGTCGGGGTTGGGGTCGTTGTACCGGTAACGGTTGTCGACCAGCCGCTGCTCGATGGCCTGAAGCAGCTTGGGGCTGAGCGTGGTCATGTTGTTGCCGACGGTGGCCCCACTCGACTCGGACCCGGCACCCAGTTTGAGCAGCCACAGCAGGTACATCAGGTCGAAGTCGCGGGTGTCCTCCCACGAATCGATCTTGTCCCAGGTGTCGGCGAAGGCGTCGACGGTGACCTCGTCGACGGCCCAGCGGTAGTCGGGGTCTCGACCTGCCCGAATGAGATGACCGGCCACGCCGGGAGCGCTGCCGGGGATGAACTCGGCGGTTGCGAACCTCAGGTACTCGTCGATGCGCCGCTGGTACACCGCCTCGTCGATCAGCCCATCGCTTCCAGGCTGGGAGAGCGCGGTGGCACAGCCGGCACCATCGATGCACTCGGGCTGGTCGTCGGCCCGCCGGCCGTTGCTGGTGCACGAGGTCAGGGCCAGCGCCCCCGCCAAGCCGGCCGAACCCGTCAGGAATCCGCGTCGATCGAACTTCATGGTTGACCCTCCCCATTCCCCCGGACACATGGCCCTCAGCGGCCTTGCGCCAATGCGCCCGATGGTACGCGTCGCCGGCGCGGCGACGCTCTGGCAGCCTGGGCACATGAACCTGGGTATCCGCACCGTCGACCGCACGCTGGTGGTCACCATCAACCGGCCCGAGCGCCGCAACGCCATCGATGGCCCGACGGCGGACGATTTGCATCGGACGTTCGTCGGCTTCGATGCCGACGACACACTCGATGTGGCGGTGTTGGCCGGTGCGAACGGAACGTTCTGCGCAGGCGCCGACCTGCACGCCATCGCCGAGGGCAACGGCAACCGGGTCGCCGGAGACCTGTCGGAACCGGCTCCGCTGGGCTGCACCCGGCTGGAGCTGAACAAGCCGGTGATCGCGGCGGTGGAGGGCTTTGCCGTCGCCGGAGGGTTGGAGCTGGCCCTGTGGTGCGACCTGCGGGTGGCGGCGAGCGACGCCACCTTCGGGGTGTACTGCCGACGCTTCGGCGTGCCGCTGATCGATGGCGGGACGGTTCGCCTTCCCCGGCTGGTCGGGCACAGCCGCGCCATGGACATGATTCTCACCGGTCGGAGCGTGTCCGGCAGCGAGGCCGGCGCGTGGGGTCTCGCCAACCGGGTCTGCGAGCCGGGTGAGGCGTTGGACGAGGCGATCGAGCTGGCCACGTCGTTGTCGGCGTTGCCTCAGACATGTCTGAGGAACGACCGAAGGTCGTGCAACGAACAATGGGGCCTCGGGCTTGGAGCTGCCCTGGCCAACGAGACTCGGCTGGGGTTGGACACGTTGCGCAGCGGCGAGTCGTTGGCGGGTGCCGGTCGCTTCGCCGCCGGCGCCGGCCGAGGAGGGACTCCCGCCGGGGCAGCCGAACGAGGTGAGGCCCAACCCAAGCGGTAGTAGTGTCCTTGGCTCCGTGCGCCCTCTTACTGCGCCCGAACCACACCCTGGAGGTAGCGGTGCCCGCCGAGACACACATGGAACGCCAGTCGCTTGATCGTGATGCCGTGCTGCAACTCGTCAGGGAGCAACTGGCCGACATCCTGGAGGGCGACGCCGACACCATCGCTGAGGACGACCGGTTCGCCGAGGACCTGAGGGCCGACAGCCTGGCCCTGGTGGAACTGGTTGAGCTGATCGAGGACGAGCTCGCCGAACGATCCTGCGCAGTGCTCTTCGACGATGAAGACCTGGTGGACCTGCTGACCGTTCGTGATGCAGTCGACTACGTCATGGCCCGGATGGACTCCTGAGTTCCGGGTTCGACTTCGATCGCCCGTCCTCACCGCCATGGCGTCGGTGACCGCGAGGAGTCTTCTCAGCTATGGGAAAACGACGCAAGGTGCCAACCATCGACCACTCGTCGGAGGACCGCGCCCTGTCCGAACGCCTGGGCTACGTGTTCACCGATCCTGTGCTGCTGGCGCTGGCGCTGACACACCGTTCGGTTCTCGGTCAACAAGGCTTTGCCCAGTCCAACGAACGGTTGGAATTTCTCGGTGATTCGGTCCTGGGCTTCGTCGTGTCCGACGCGCTCTTCCGTCGCAGAAGTGATCATTCCGAGGGCCGACTCACCAGGGCCCGGTCCACGCTCGTCAACGAGGCCACGCTGACTGATCTGGCCCGCACGCTTGAACTTGGGAGGGCGCTGAGGCTGTCCAAGGGGGCCGATTTGCAAGGGGAGCGCAACAACGGTGCAGTTCTGGCCGACGCCATGGAGGCGGTGCTGGGGGCGGTCTATCTCGACGGTGGAATCATCGAGGCCCGCAGGGTGGTGATGGACCTGCTGAGCGACGTCTTTGATGAACGTCTGGGAGCCTTCGATCCCAAGTCAAGGCTGCAGGAACTGGCCGCACGGCTGGTTGTCGACCTGGGTGAACGTGACGGAACCGACGGGGCGGATTTCATGCCCGACTACACCACCGTCATGTCGGGTCTTGAACATCGGAGGGAATTCAGCACTACCGTCAAGGTGCTCGGTCAACAGTTCGGACCTTGCACCGGCACATCGAAACAACAGTCCGAACAGGCGGTGGCGGAGACCGCCCTCAGGACGCTGGAGTCCCCTGAGCGAACCCTCTAGTGGCGCCCGGCGCCAATGCCCGCGAGTATCAGCACCAGAGAAGCGATCGCAACACCGGGGTCCGGCACCATCCCGGCACCGAGCAGTATCGAACGGAGACCCATGGAACTTCCCGAGTACGAAGTGATTCGCAGAGACCTCGAGCGGGAGGCGGGCGGCAAGAAGATCGTCTCGATCGAGGTGCACAAGAAGAAGTTGTTGGTGGACACCACGGCCGCTGCACTCACCGAGGGAACCGATGGGGTCAAGGTGTCCAACGTGGAGCGGCTGGGCCCCTACCTGGTCTTTCGTCTTGCCACCGGCAATGCGATGGTGATCCGTTTGGGTAACGGCGCGTGGGTTCGCAAGAACATTCCGGAGAAGGCCAAGTCGAAAAGCCGCAAGACCGACTCGTCGCCGCCTCGACCCGAACCGGAACCGGACATGGTGATCTCGTTCAGCCAGGGAAAGCCGATCCGCCTGAACGATCCCGAGAACACCTCCGAGGTTCGCCTGCTGGCCCAGGACGATCTGTTGGGGTTGCCCGACGCCGGGAACCTGGGCATGGATGTGGTGGCGACGCCGGTGTCCTGGGTGGCCTTTGGCGACGCACTGCTGCGTCGCAGCGGCAAACTGAAATCGATCATGATGGACCAGAGCTTCTTGGTCGGCATCGGCCCGATCTACTCCGACGAGATCCTCTACACGGCGGGGCTTCGCTTCGACCGCAACCCGGCATCGCTGTCGGCCCAAGAGGTGCGGCGGCTCTACCGGGCGGTGGTGGAGACGATGCACGACGCCATCAAGTACGGCGGCACGGCGGTTGACGACCCGCCGTTCGAGGATCTGTCGGGCAAGACCGGCGGATACGGCGAGTACCTGGCCGTGTACCGCAAGGACGGCCTGATGAGCCCCCGCGCCCGTGGGCCGGTCGTGAAGCGACGTTACGGTCACGGCTGGACCTATTACTGCGAGCAGACCCAGGTCTGACCCAGCGTGTTCCTGAAGAGCCTGCAACTGAAGGGGTTCAAGTCGTTCGCCGACTCGACCACCCTGAGGATGGAGCCGGGCGTGACCGTGGTGGTCGGACCCAACGGTTCCGGCAAGTCCAATGTGGTCGATGCCATCGGTTGGGTTCTTGGCGCGCAGGCGCCCTCCGCGGTGCGGTCGGCCAAGATGGACGACGTCATCTTCGCCGGCGCCGACAATCGGTCGGCATTGGGCCGTGCCGAGGTATCGCTCACGATTGACAACTCGGCGGGTATGTTGCCGATCGAGTTCGCCGAGGTGACGATCAAACGGGTGCTGTTTCGCTCCGGGGACAGCGAGTACTCGATCAATGGCGCTCCGTGCCGATTGCTGGACGTGCAGGACCTGCTCTCGGACAGCGGCGTGGGGCGCACCCAGCACGTCATCATCAGCCAGGGGCAGATCGACGCGGTACTCAACGCCAAAGCGGAGGACCGGAGGGCGATCATCGAGGAGGCCGCCGGCATCCTCAAGCATCGCAAGCGCAAGGAACGGGCCGAACGTCGCCTCAACTCGACCGAGGCCAACCTGACCCGGGTGAGTGACCTGCTGCGCGAGGTGCGGCGTCAGTTGCGGCCACTGGGGCGTCAGGCCGAGGCGGCCCGACGACATGGAGACCTGACCGCCGAGCTGTCGGCCCTGCGCATCCATCTGCTGGGCAAGCGCCTGGCCGGGCTGCGACGCCAGTTGAACGAGCGCGCCGCTGACGGCGAAACAATGCGGACCGAAGACCAGCGACTGCGGGCGGCACTGGCCGACCTGGATGCACGGGTGGTTGTCGCGGAGACCAACCTGGCCGCACTGGGCGAGGTGGATCACTCGGGGCTTCTGACCCGCTACGAGGCGCTGCGCGAGCGGGCCCGTGGCCAGGGCGCGCTGCTGGCCGAGCGGCGCCGCAACCTGGCGCGCGAACGCGAGTCGTTTATCGATGAAGGCGTCATCGCTGCGCTGGAGGCGGAGGGCGCCCAGCTGGACCTCGACCTGGCAGGCGTCGACAACGACACCGACACGTTGGGATCCTCCGAGTCCGAGTGGCGCCGAGCGGAGGACGGGCTGGCCACGGCCCGCGCCGACTTCGAGGCCACCTGGGGCGGGGGGGTGCCCAAGCCCAGCGGTGATGCTGCGGCGACCCGGGCCGAGCTGGGTGCGCTGCGGCGCGGCATCGACCAGCAGGAGCGGGACACCCTGCGCCTCAACCAGCGCCGCGATCAGCTGGGACAGCGTCTGACCGGATTGGCCGAGGAGCTGGAACTGGCCCAGGCGGAGCTGGCGCAGGGCGATGAGGACCACGATGCGCTGGTGGCGGCGTTGGATTCGAGGGTGCAAGCAGCCGGCACCGCGCTGAGCGCCGCCGATACCGAGGCCAGGGGGGCGGCCGATGACCGGGCGAGCTGGGCGGCGCGTGCCAAGGCGCTGGGCCAGGCGCTCGATGCTGCCCGGAGTCGCGCCGGAGCGGCGGCACTGGCCGAGGTGGACGGCTACCTGGGCACCCTGCTGGACCTGGTGGAGGTCGACGCGGGCTGGGAGGCCGCCTTCCAGGCGGCCGCCGGTGACTCCTTGGCATCGGTCGTGATGGCCGACCCCACCTCGGCTCGCCGGGCCCTCGAGACCCTCAGCGTCGACGGCGCGGCGGGTGCGGTCCTGGCACTCGGTGCGTCGAGAGGTGCACCGACGGAAGGGCCGATCCCCGGAACGTCGATGGTTGGCGCCCACGTGCGCGCCAAGGCGGCACCGGAGAGCGCTGCGGTCGATCGCCTGCTGGGCGCCCTGCTGGGCGGGACCGTGTGCGTCGACGGCGGTTGGGCGGAGGCCGTCGACGTGGCGCTGGCCAACCAGGGGCGGGTGGTGGTGACCCGCGACGGCGACCGCTTTGGGTTGACCGGTTGGCGGGTGGGCACCTCCACCACCGAGGCCACGGGCGCTGCGCTCGAAGAAGCCGAGGCGCGGGCGCAGGAGGCCCAGGCGGCCGACGACCTGGCCGCTACCGGACTGAACATTGCGAAGGCGACCGTTCGGGAAGCCGAGGGTGAGCTTCGTCAGGCCGAGCGGGCCCGTGACTCGGCCCAGGCGACGCGGCGTTCGGCCCGCGAGCGCATCGAACGGTCGACCAGGTCCATCGCTGAAGCGGAGGGGGAGGCGGTGCGCCTCGACGCCGATGTCGCCGAATTGGCCGAGCGACACCGGGCCGACGGCGACCACCGACTGGAGCTGGAGCGCCGCCTGCCCGCTCTGGAGGCCGAGGAGGCTGACCTCGCCGAGCGGGAGCGGGCGCTTGGTGAGGCTCGGGCCCGACTGGACGAACGGGCGGCGGCCACTGCAGCGCTGCGTCGCGACCTGGAGGTGCGGGCCGCCGGAGTTGAAGAGCGCCGCCGCCTGCTGACCAACCGCCGGGTCTCGGTGCGCGACCGGTTGGAGCGCAACCGGGCCGAGGCGGAGGCCGCCGCCGAGCGTCGGGTGGAGCTGGACGCCCGAGCAGAGGCCACCGAACGCCTTGCAACCTTTGTGGCCAAGCGCCTTGGAGTCGTCGAATCCGATCTGGTGGGGGTCCGGGAGGCCAGACGGGCGCAGAGCGAGCAGGCCCGAGCCCTCACCGGCGAGTTGGAGACCCTCCGCTCGGAGCGCGTCGCGAGCGAGCGTTCGCTCGGCGAGCTGTCCGAGCGCCGGCATCAGGCCGAGGTGGCCGACGCAGAACTCAAGCTGCGTCTGGAGACCCTTACCGAGCAGGTCCGGACCGAGCTCGAAGTGGAGCCCGAGGTTGCCGAGGCCGCCCCGGCCCCCGAGTTGCCCGAGGGCATTGGAGCGGCTGAACACCTCCGAGTGCTCGAGCGGGAATTGCGGCTGATGGGACCGATCAACCCGCTGGCACTGGCCGAGTTCGCCGAACTGTCCGAGCGTCACGAGTTTCTTGGGGCGCAGTTGGAGGACGTGCGCTCCTCACGGCGGGAGTTGTCCAAGATCATCAAGGCGGTCGACGACGAGATTGTCTCGGTCTTCGCCGCCGCATATGCCGATGTGGCCGGGCACTTCGAGGCGTTGTTCTCCACCCTGTTTCCGGGCGGGGAGGGGTCGCTCAGCCTCACCGACCCCAACGACCTGCTGAACACCGGGATCGAGCTCAAGGCCAGACCCTCGGGCAAGAACGTGCGGAAGCTGTCGTTGCTGTCCGGTGGCGAGCGGTCGTTGACTGCCTTGGCCTACCTTTTCGCAGTGTTTCGCAGCCGCCCCTCCCCGTTCTATGTGATGGACGAGGTGGAGGCCGCCCTCGATGACGTCAACCTGCATCGCTTCCTCGACCTGGTCGCAGAATTCCGCGACGCCGCGCAGCTGATCATCGTGAGCCACCAGAAACGAACCATGGAGGCCGCCGACGTGCTCTATGGCGTCACCATGGAACCTGGCGGCTCCTCCAAGGTGCTGTCCGAAAAGCGAGTGGCGGGTTAGCGCCTGGCCATCCAAGGGCACCCGGAGTGGAGAGACAGAGACCATCATGTCGCGTCGCCACCTTGCCCGGCGCCCGGCACGCGTTGGCAACACTCCTCGCTTCGAGCGGCCCACCCAACCGTTTGGCCCGTCGACCGCCGTGCCCGCCGTGGCGTTCCCGCGCCGTCAGACGGTGCGCCGCTCCATCGTGGATGCCAGGAGGCTGATCGTGCGCTCAACCTCGTCGGTGATCATCTCCCAGGTCATGCGAAAGGTGGCGAATCCCCGACTGAGGGCCTCGGCATCCCGGCGGGCATCGCGCTCCCGGTCCCGCTGTCGCTCGTGCCAGGAGCGGCTGTCCAGCTCGCCGATCAACCGCCAGGCGACCCAGAACAGGTCAACGGTGGCGCCCCACGGCATCTGAACCTGTCGCTCTGGAATGGCGAGACCCGACGGACGGATGCGCTCCCAGAACAGGCGCTCCATGACGCTCATCGATCCGCCCGGCAGGTGGCGGGAGGTGACGATCCGGTGCACTGCTGCCCGTCCGGCAACGCCTTGACCTGGGGACTCGTCGAGCAGCCGCTCCAGCGCCTCCAACGGGCAGCGGTTGGCGGCCACGGTCATGTCGATCACACGATCGAGGAGTCGCGGCTCAAGCGCGGCGCCCAGATCGATCAGCGTCTGGGGCACCGTAGTCACCCGAATGCCGTGCAGGTACAGCGACCGGGGCATCGTGGTTCGCTCGTGGATTAGGAGATCGAATGGGCGAACCCGACTGCGTCCGGTGGTGGACAGCTCCACTGGCCCCCGCAGCAACCGCCGCTGCTCGGGTCGGCTGATGTAGAGGCCCGGCAGCTCGTGCAGGAGTCCGGCCGTGCGGTGGCTGGCCACGCTGTTTGGCACGGCCAGCAGCGCCGCCATGGTGCGAGCCCGGAGTTCGTGTGGAGCGGGGCCAAACGACACGACGCTGCGACCGAGCGGGGTCCAACGCCCCGACCGGAAACGTTGGTTGAGCATGCCCCTCGTGAAGCCAAGCTCCAGCAGTTGTGTCCGGGTTGCGAGGCCGTGCTGTTGGGCTGCAAGCGCTGCGGCAGCGGCCTCGTCGAACATGGAGCCACGGTACGACGGTAGGCGTGGGCCGTCACCGGGTGTCGCGTCCCGGGGACTTGGGCTCATGGAGTGGCGGGTCGAATCGAGGTTCCCCCCTTCTGCATCCGGAGAAGCACGATAGGGGGGAACCTCGATTCTCAGGGCGCGGCGGAGGCTGCCGGTAGAGTTCGGACATCGAAACCCGAAGCATCGGCTTGGCGCCCGGGGTGGACCCTGAGGCGGCCGGCCAGGACGAGCAGAAGTACACGACCTCCAACCCGGTGGTCCGACGGTTGATCGGGCGATTGCTGGGCCGGGTGACAGCCGAGATCGGGTCGACGCCGGGTCGGCTTGCCGATATTGGCACCGGCGAGGGACTGGCTCTGGCACGTGTGGTGCCCGAGGGCGTCGTGCCCATCGGGGTGGAGTATCGCCGTGCCAAGGTTGCGCTTGCCGCTGTGGCCGTGCCGGGACTGGCGGCGTCGGTGGGTGACATCGGCACCCTGCCGTTCCCAGATCGCTCGATCGACACGGTGGTGTGCCAGGAGGTGCTGGAACACCTCCCGAGCGTGGACCGTGCAGTGGCCGAACTGGCTCGGATCACCCGAGGCCGATGCATCCTCACGGTGCCCCATGAGCCGTTCTTTCGTGGCGGCAACTTTGTGCGCGGTAAGAACCTGGCCCGCTGGGGCAACGATGTGGAACACCTCCAGCAGTTCACGCCGAGACGGCTACGAGCGGTGCTCGAGCCGCATTTCGAATCGGTCGAGGTCACCCGTGTGACCCCGTGGTTGCTGGCTGTGGCCAAACCGCGTCGTTAGTCCCGCCCGTTCCGATCGGTTGCCTGCGACCTTCGGTCGGCCGACTTGGTGAGGTGACGCACCGATGGTGCGCAGATGCCGAAGCCGGCGAGATCCACAACAACGAAGATGACGCGGGCGGCGACGGCGATGGCGGCGGCCTCGGCCCGTGGCAGTCCACACAGCAGCACGAAGGTGGCTTCTCGAACCCCGGCTCCGCCGGGTACCGGGATCGCCAGAAAGCCGGCAAGCCATGCCGCCACCGTGGCGCCGACGATGCCCACCGGAGAGATGTCAAAGCCCAACGCCACGGCCAGGGCCCAACTGACCGAGCCGATTCCCAACCACGCCGGGACGTAGGCCACCACCAATCTCAGCGCCCGTCCCCACGGTGGCGAGGCGATCTTCAGCTGCCGTCCGGACAAGGATTCGATCTTGCCCAGCACCCACGCGCCGATGGTGGGGTGCAGGCAGATGATGACCGTGGCACCACCGACGATCACGGTGACGCGGGCCCATGGCGGTAGCCGGTCCAGCCATGGGGCGCCGCCTGCAACGGTGAGCACGGCGGCGCCATAGAGGTAGAGCAACGAGATGATGGTGGAGCCGTACGCGGTTCCTGCGGGCGCTCCCGAACGGCGCGCCAACTCACCTCGACCGAGTACCGGCCAAATCCCGCCCGGCAGGTACTTCCCAAGCTCGCCCACGTAGTACCAACGAACCGCCGTCCAGGGTGGCGTCGGGGCACCCCGCTCGGTGAGGACCAGCCCCCACAGCATCCCGATGAGGGTCATGGACGCGGTCGCCAACGCTGCTGCGAACAGCGCCGGTGCGATCGCCATGGTGGAGAACGCGTCGGAGATGCGGTCCCAATCGCGACTCAGCGAGCGAATCACGAAGATGATCGCCAAAACTGCGATGGCACCGCCCAGCGCCGGCACCGACCAACGGGGCAGACGTCGTGGGTCGGGGGCGGACACGCCTCCAGCGTGGTGCCGATCAAGCCCCAGCACAAGCTCAACCCGGGCACCCGCATCAAGATGGACGCACCGCTGTGGATCTGCCCCTCCAGAACGTGGGAGCCCATGGGGCAAAGGATCCGCCGAAGGGGACGGCCACCCTTGGGTAGTCTCTTGGTCATGAACGTGCCGGCACTTTCCGTGGTCATGCCGGCGTACAACGAAGCCGACAACCTTCCCGACGTACTGTCCGAGTTGCGCGGCGTCCTCGACTCGCTGGGGCTGTCCTGGGAGATCCTGGTGGTCGACGATGGTTCAACGGACGGCACCCGCGACGTGCTGGACCGATTGGGCGAAGAGCTGGCGGGCCTACGTCAGGTGCGGCTGGGCTCCAACCTGGGTAAGTCGGCGGCGCTGGACTCCGGGCTGGCCCGTGCCCGAGGCGAGGTGGTGGTGCTGATGGACGCCGACGGACAGGATGATCCCGCCGAGTTGCCGACCATGCTGGCGGCGGTCGACGGTGGTCTCGACATGGTGACCGGCAGCCGTTCGGCCAACCGAAGGGATCGGCTGGTGAAGCGGTCGACCTCCCGGGTGTACAACCGGGTTACCCGGGCCGCAACGGGCATCGATGCCGCAGACATGAACAGCGGGTTCAAAATGATGCGGTCTGAAGTGGCCACGGCACTTACGGTGCACGGTGAGTTGCACCGGTACCTGCCGGTGCTGGCGGCCTGGTCGGGCTTCGCGGTCGGAGAGGTGCCGGTGACACACCGGAGCCGGTTGCACGGCACCACCAAGTTCGGCCTCAACCGCTTTTGGCGAGGCATGATGGACCTGCTCACCGTGAAGTTCCTCACCCAGTACACCGGTCGGCCCTTCCACCTGTTCGGTGGCCTGGGGTTGCTGTCGGGCATGTTGGGCGGGGGGCTGCTGACCTGGATGCTGATCGAGCGACTCTCTGGAGCCACCATCGGCACCCGCCCGGCCCTGGTCACCGGCGTGTTGTTGTGTGTTGTGGCGGTGCAGTTGTTGTCGTTCGGGTTGCTCGGTGAACTGATCTCCTACGGGAACGCACGGCGGAAGCGCCCGCCTCCAGGCCGTGAGGTTCCGGTTGGTGGAGACCGTCGTCTCGCCCAGCTCGAGGGCGAATGACCGTTACATCACCGGCGTCGGCAGCACCGATGCCCAGCGCCCCATCGCAACGGCCCCCCTACCGCCTCAGGGATCTGAAGGCTCGGGAGCGGTGGGTGGCCGGCGTCCTCGTGTTGGTGATGATGGCGCCTTTTGTGCTCAGCGTCGGTCGCGCAATTCGGGCGGATTGGTACCCGCTCGGGGACGACGCACTGATCAGCCTGCGCGCGCAGGAGGCCTCCCGAGGGGATTTTCCGCTGGTGGGCCAGCCGTCCACCAGCCACCTGTACGGGGCGAAGGTGATCGCTCATCCCGGGCCGATCGAGTTTTATTGGTTGGCGGTGCCCCAACGGGTGCTCGGTCCCGCGCTGGGCACCATCCTGGCGATGTCGGCGCTGTATTTCTCGGCCGTGCTGGTGACCGCCTGGATGGTTTTTCGGCGTGCAGGCCCGATGCCAGGTGCAATCGGTGCGATGGCACTCGCCGGGGTGTTGTCGGTTTCGGGGGGTGCCCTGCTGATCGACCCGCTTTCGTCCAATGCGGGGGGCCTACCCCTGCTGGTGCTCTTTGCCGGTGCGGCAGCGGTGGCACAAGGCGATTTCCGGCTGTTGCCGGTGACCGTCGCGTACGGGTCGTGGGTGGCCCAACAACATCTGGCGATCGTGTTACCTGCGGCGGTGTTGGTGGCGATTGCGCTGGGCGGGGTGCTTGCTGCGGTGCTTCGCGCCCCGGATCGCTCGACGCGCTGGTCGATCGCCCGGTGGAGCGGTGGTGCGGCGGTGCTTGGAGTGGTGCTGTGGCTGCCTGTGCTCCTCGACCAGTTCTTTGGCACGGGCAACCTCACCGCCATGATGGGCTACTCGGGTGGCGGTGGACCGCGGGTTCCGGCCGACGTGGCCGCAGGGGTGGCACTGCGGGCGGTGACGGCGCCCACGCTGTTGGTGCGCACCGAGTTGGAACAATCCGGGCTGGTGGCCCCGCCGTCGACCTTGGTGATCGCTGGAGCCATAGTCACCGTCGTGGTGTTGCTGGCAGGGGCACTCCGGGCAGGCCCCCGGTCACGCGGGGCCCGCGTGTGGTTGGGTGTCACGTTGGGGTTGGCGTTTGCCGGGTTCGTCAACACGATGAACGTGCCCGACTCGCTGGAGCAGTTTCGGATCAACTTCTACCGCTGGACCCCGGTGGTGGGGCTCGGCCTCGTCGTGGTGGCCGGATGGCTGGCCACCGATGTGGCGGGCAGATGGACACGGCGGCGGGCACCGCAGCGGCTTGCGTTGTTCCGAGGCCTTGGGGCGTTCGGGCTGGTGGTGCTGGCCGTGGTCCCGGTGGTGGCGGCCAAGGTCAACCCAGGTCAGGACGACAGATTTCGCGAGCAGTCGATCTTCGGCGATCTGGCCGAGATGCGCGCCCTGATGCTCAAAGCAGCCGACGGTGATGGCAAGGTCACGTTGACGGAGTCGGGCATCGGCGCGGTCCTGGTGGTCTCGCCAATGCTCGATCTGGCGCTCACCGTCGATGGTCACGAGGTGCAGTCGGCGTTCCTCGTGAAGAACTTCGGTGACTCCGATGTGCTCTCGGACATCGACCCCGGCGCCACCTACGCGATCGAGTCGTCGAACAATCCAGAGCAGCGCGCAGGACGTCTGCTGAAGCGATGGGATGTCGATCGTGTCGCCGCCGCGCTGCGAGAAGAACTACTCGCTCAGTTTCGGGCCGACCCGAACCTGGTGGTGGCCGAGGATGGCCGAGACCGGCTGATCGCTCGCTACGGGGAGGGGTTCGCGGACGCGATCATTGAGAACGTGCCTGAAGGCGACGAGACTCGGGAGGCACCGATCGACGACCGGTCGTTCCTGGCCGCTGTCGCCGCGGGCTACTACAGCTCAGATCCGTTTGACCCCGAACTGCTGGCGGCCTACGAGCTTGCATCGGGCAAGCCGCCACTTGCCGGCGAGCGGTACCTCAAGATTCTGAAGATCGACGAGACCGAGTATCAGCGGCTGATCGATCGGCCGGTCGTGGTCCCCAAGCCAGAGGGCTGAGTGGTCCCAGCAGGCAGAGTGGTCCCAGCAGGCAGAGTGGTCCCCAAGCCAGAGGGCTGATTGGTCCCAGCAGGCAGAGTGGGCAGCGTCTGCTGCACCTGTTGGGTTCGCCACGGCGGCACCGGCCGCCGAAGGGTCAGATCATGCGACGGAACCACCAGGTGGACAGGCCGCCCGCCACGAGCAGAAGAGCGAAGCCACCGAGCGTCCAGCGCCAACCGATCTCCGCCAGCTCGGTGTCCTGGCCAATGGCCGAACCGAGCTCCTCGTACACCTTGTTGAGCTGACCGGCCGACTCGGCGGTGAAGGCCTTCCCACCGGTGCCCTCGGCCAAGGCCTTGAGCGGCTCCGGCGCCACCGGCACGGGGATCGACTGCTCACCGCCGAACTCGCCGGGAATGGTGATGACACCCTCGGGCGTGCCGAATGAGATGGTCCAGACCGGCACCCCGGCCTCCTTGGCCACGGGGATGGCCTCCAGGGTGGGCCGACCGACGGTCGTCTCACCGTCGGAGAGCACGATCACCGCAGCGGGCGCCGCATCGCCGGAGGTCTCTGCATCGGCGGTGAAGTCGTTGATCGACTTCAGGCTGACGTCAACGGCGTCACCGATGGCGGTGCCTTCGTCCAGCTTCAGCTTGCCGATGGAGCGTTGCACCCTGGAGTGATCGGTGGTGGGGGGCACCAGGACCTGGGCCGATCCGGAGAACTCCACCAGGCCCACATTGAACTTGTCGGGCAGGTTGTCGATGAAGCTCACCGCGGCGGCCTGGGCCGCCTTGAGGCGGTTTGGGTCGACGTCGGTCGCCTCCATCGACAGGGACGTGTCGATCGCCAGCATCAACGTGGCCTTCTCGGTGGGGACGGTCACGTCGGTTTGGGGGCGCGCCAGGGCGACCACCATCAATGCGAGCGCCACCAGGAACAGCCCAGACACCACGTGGCGTCGCCAGCCCGCACGCTTCGGGGCCACCTTGTCCAAGAGTTCCACGTTGGAGTAGCGAACCGCGAAGCGCTGTTTGCCCACCAGCGACCAGGCCACGTAGGCGACGGCGAGTGCCAGCACGATCAGCTCGGCGAAAAGCCACCCGGGGCTTAGAAAGTTGCTCACAGCTGGAAACTCCTCAGTACGGAAATGACATCACCGGCGAATGTGTTCGAGTGCGCCGTGCGGCTGGCAGGGGCGGGGGTGTCGCGACTCACGGCGCCACCCGTGCGGCGCCGAGGTTGGCCGCCCGGTGGCGTCGCTTGGCCACGAACCGCACCAGCTCGAGCAGCCAGTCACCGTCGGTGCGCACCACCATGTGGTCGGCACCGGTGGACCTGATGGCGGCGCCGATGCCGGCCCGCTGCTCGATGGCAGCCTCGGCAAAGCGGGCCTGCACGGCCTTGGTGACGTGCACCTCACGGGTGCGGCCGGTCTCCGGGTCGGTCAGCTCGACGTAACCCAGCGGCGGCAGGTCAACCTCTCGGGGGTCGAGCACCTCGGCAGCCAATACCTGATGGCGGAGGCCGACGGTGGCCAGCGGCTGTCGCCAGGAGTCGATCGGGTCGAGGAAGTCCGAGATGATCGCGGCCAGGCCGCGGCGGCGGGCCACCCGGCCGAGCCGGTCGAGGGTCTCACCGAGGCCGACGTCGCCCCTGGTGGCTCGGGGAGCCGTCTGAATGCGACCCAAGATGGCCTGAAGATGACGTCGGCCTTGTTTGGCCGGTACCACGGCCAGTTCGGAGCCCAGGTTGAGGACGGCGCCCACCCTGTTGCCCGACCGTGCTGAGAGAAACCCGATGCCGGCGGCGGTGGCCAGTGCCAGGTCGCGTTTCTCCCAGGTGTGCGTGCCGAAGTCCAGGCTGGGGGAGAGGTCGACGCAGAGCCAGGCCTCCAACTCCCGATCGGCGACGGCCTCACGAATGTGGGGTGTCTGCATACGGGCGGTGACGTTCCAGTCGATGCGCCGGGTGTCGTCGCCGGGGGCATAGATGCGCGTCTCGCCGGGCTCCGACCCGTGGCCGGGCACCAGGCCTCGATACTCGCCGTGCAGGATGCCGTCGAGACGGCGGTTGACGTTCAGCTCCAGCCGACGCAACACCTCCTGCGTGCTGGCCACCGGCGCGCCGCCACCTGCGGTGGTCATGCGTTCGGCGCCGGCGGTCGCACCCCCCTCAGGGGGCGAGCCGGGCTGGGATCGACGGAGGGCCATCGGGTCAGGACGGCCAGGCGACCGCGTCGGTGACCGCGCCGTGGTAGGCATCGGCTGCGCCGTTGGACTGCGACGGTGTCACCCGAGGTGCCGGCACGGTGGAGAGGATGCGGGTGACCACGGCCTCGGTGTCGATGTCCTGGGCCAGTGCCTCGTACGTCAGCACCAGGCGGTGACGCAGAATCTCTGGGGCCACATCGAAAACGTCCTGGGGCAACACGTAGGCCCGGCCTCGAAGCAGTGCCAGCGATCGGCCCGCCTTCACCAGGGCCAGGCTGGCGCGGGGGCTGGCGCCGTATTCGATCAGGGCCCGAAGGTCGCCCAGCCCGAAGTTCTCGGGTGCACGGGTGGCCAGCACCAGGTTGACCGCATACTCGACCACGCTGCGGTCGATGTAGCGCTCGCGGGCCGCGGCCTGGAGCCCCAGCACGTCGGTCGGGGAGATCACCTGGGTGGCCTTTGGCGGCACCTTGCCCATGCGGTCGACGATCGCCACCTCTTCGGCGGGGCTCGGGTAACCCATCAGCACCTTCATCATGAACCGGTCCCGCTGAGCCTCGGGCAGCGGGTAGACGCCCTCGGACTCGATGGGGTTCTGGGTGGCCAGCACCAGGAACGGGTCGGGCAGGATGTGGGTCTTGCCGCCCAGGCTCACCTGGTGTTCGCCCATCACCTCCAACAGCGCCGACTGCACCTTGGCGGGCGCCCTGTTGATCTCGTCCGCCAGCAGAAAGTTGGCGAACACCGGACCCAACTCCACGTCGAAGGTCTCGGAGCTGGCCCGGTAGATGCGGGTTCCGGTGATGTCCGACGGCAACAGGTCGGGCGTGAACTGGATGCGGCTGAACGTGCCGCCGACGGCCTTGGCCATCGTCTCCACCGACAGGGTCTTTGCCAACCCCGGCACCGACTCCAGCAGGCAGTGGCCACCTGAAATGAGGCACACCAGCATGCGTTCGATGGCCCGGTCCTGGCCCACGATCACCTTCTTGATCTCGAACAGCACCCGCTCCAGCGTCTCCGCCTCGCCGGAGAGGGCGGCGGGCGTGGGGGCCGCCTGCGGCGGTGGCTCGGGCGAGATCGCCCCGACCAGCGGGGGTCCCGACGGGGCGGTCCAGTCGTTGGGGTTGTGTTGATCCACCGGTTCTCCTGTGTGTCGGGCGGGCGGCGCCGAGTGGACGGCGCCGCAGCGGGGGGTTGCCAGGGTCGGACCGTGGCGGCGTGCTGGTCAAGGGTACGAGGCCCGCCGCCTCCGGATGTGCAGCCCCGCGGCAGGCTGGGCCGGCTCTCAGCCCCGGACCGGAGTCGCGGGTGGCGCCCTTGGCCGTGCATCTCGGCGTCGGCGGTAGGGTCCCCGCCGTGGACCTCCAATGGATACTGCTGATTGTTGGCGTCGCTGTGGTGGCAGCAGCCGCTGGATTCTTTCTGGTGGGCCGGGGTCCCTCGGCGGACGAGCCGACGGCTCCCGGAGATGTGCTCACCGAGCCGCGCCCCGACCTGCCCGACCGTGGCGACACGTTGGTGGCGGTCCCCCCGGACGAAGAGGCGCCGCCGGTACTGGAGGCCCTACCCGTCGTCGAGGCGCCGCCGCTCAAGCCATCGTTCCGGGACCGGTTGACGCGTGCCAGATCGACGTTTTCGGGCTACGTGGGCTCGATCCTGTCCCGCTCGGCGATCGACGCCGAGTCCTGGGAGGAGCTGGAGGAGGCGCTCATTCGGGCCGACGTGGGTGTGGGGCCCGCCACCGAACTGCTCGACTCGGTGAGAGCCACCGTCAAGGAGCAGGGCCTGACGCAGCCTGCGGAGCTGATCGAGGCGGTCAAGAACGAAATGAAGTCCCGGCTGGCTGGTTCGGTGGAGCTGAAGCGGTCGAACTCGCCGCCGAGCATCTGGCTGTTCGTCGGTGTCAACGGTGTGGGTAAGACCACCACGATCGGCAAGGTGGGGCGCCGCCTCACCGACGAGGGCACCTCGGTGCTGATGGCCGCGGGCGACACCTTCCGTGCCGCTGCTGCGGAGCAGTTGGGTACCTGGGCGGAGCGCTGCGGCGCCGAACTGGTGCGGGGCGCCGAAGGGGCCGACCCGTCCTCGGTGATCTTCGACGGCGTTGCCAAGGCCGCGGCCCAGAATTTGGACGTCGTCCTGGCAGACACCGCCGGGCGGCTGCACACCAAGTCCAACCTGATGGACGAGCTGTCGAAGGTGAGGCGGGTCGCCGACAAGGGCGAGGGTTCGGTGGTCGAGGTGTTGCTGGTGCTCGATGCCACCACCGGCCAAAACGGCCTGACCCAGGCCCGACAGTTCACCCAGGCGGTCGAGGTCACCGGTGTGGTGCTGACCAAGCTGGACGGCTCGGCCAAGGGAGGCATCGTGTTTGCCATCGCGTCCGACCTGGGCATCCCGGTGAAGTTGGTGGGTCTGGGCGAGGGTGCCGATGACCTGATCGAGTTCGACGCCGGTGCATTCGTTGACGCCCTCTTCGAGGAGTAAGCGCCCTTGACCGTCGACACGGCAGTGTTTTTTCACGCCCATCCAGACGACGAGGCAATTTTTACCGGTGGCACCATGATGGCCCTGGCCGAGGCGGGCGTTGGCGTGACCCTGGTGTTCGCCACCGGTGGGGAGTTGGGCGGCGACGACCCTCAGATGGCCTCGATCCGCCGAACCGAGACCGAGTGGTCGGCCGGGGTGCTCGGGGTGACCGACGTGCGCTGGCTGGGGTTTCGAGACAGCGGCATGACGCTGCCTCCCCGCGCCGGTTCGCCCCAGGAGGGGACGGATCAGAGCGCCGAGGGCTTTGCCAACCAGAACGTGGCCTCCGCGGCGGCGGCCCTGGGCAGGGTGCTCGACGACGTGGGTGCCGGCTGCGTGGTCGGCTACGACGAGGTGGGCATTTATGGCCATCCCGATCACGTGGCGGTGCATCGGGTGGCCCACGCGGCCGCAACGCTGGTGGGGTGCCCCACCGTGTACGAGGCCACCGTCGACCGTGAGTACCTTCACTTCGTGGAGAGCCACCTGGTGGAGGAGGCCCACCGCAGCGTCGACCTGGGTCTGGTCAACTCGATGTTGGGCACACCCAGCGTCGAGATCGACCTGACGGTCGAGGTGGCGGCGCAACTGGCCCGCAAGCGGGCGGCGATGGCGGCCCATTCCAGCCAGGTTCCGGCCCACAGCTCTGCGATGCGTCTGGCTCGGGCCGACTTTGGCGATGTGTACGGGCTGGAGTGGTATCGCCGCTCGGGCCCACGCTCGCTGTTGGACGGTCTTTCGTCGGCCCGGGCGGGCTGGTAGGCACGGGGCCGGTGGTCGGGTGCGGCACGGGCGGTAGGATCGCAGGCCCATGTTCGAATCACTGACCGACCGTTTTGAAGGCATCTTCACCAAGCTGCGCGGCAAGGGAAAGCTCTCCGAGGCCGATGTTGATGAGGTGCTCCGAGAGATCCGCCTCGCCCTCCTCGAGGCCGACGTCAACCTGTCGGTCGTCAAGACGCTGCAGGGCCGCATCCGCGAGCGCGCGGTGGGGGAGGAACTCTCCGGAGCGCTGAACCCCGCCCAGCAGGTGGTGAAGATCGTCAACGAGGAACTCACCGCCACCCTCGGCGGCGAGGCCATCCGTATCGCCTTCGCATCAAAGCCACCCACCGTGGTGCTCATGGCGGGGCTTCAAGGTTCAGGTAAGACCACCAACTCGGCCAAGCTGGCCCGCTGGTTCAAGGCCCAGGGCCGGCAACCGATGTTGGTGGGTGCCGACCTGCAGCGTCCCGCCGCCGTGGCGCAGCTGCGCACGCTGGCCGCCCAGGTGGACGTGCCGGTGTACTCGGCACCGGACGACGTGGTTGCCTCCGGCACCGGCGACCCGGTGGAGGTCGCGGCCGGTGCGCTCGCCGAGGCCCGCCGAACCGGGCGCGACGTGATGATCGTCGACACGGCGGGCCGCCTGGCGATCGACGAAGAGCTGATGGACCAGGTGCGGCGTATCTCTGCCGAGGTCAACCCGGACTACACCTTCCTCGTCGTCGATGCGATGACCGGCCAGGATGCCGTCGGCGTCGCCGAGTCGTTTCACCAGACCCTCGAGCTTGATGGTGTGATTCTCACCAAGCTGGATGGCGACGCACGCGGCGGCGCCGCCCTGTCGGTCAAGGAGGTGGTGGGTCGCCCCATCGCCTTTGCGTCAACCGGCGAGAAGCTCGACGAGTTCGAGTTGTTCCATCCCGACCGGCTGGCAGGTCGCATCCTGGGCATGGGCGACATGCTCACCCTCATCGAGAAGGCCGAATCGGTCTACGAGGAGGCCGAGGCCGAGGTCGCCGCCGAGCGGCTGATGTCGGGCACGTTCACACTGGACGACTTCCTCGATCAGTTGGCCGCCATCAAGAAGATGGGTCCGATCAAGAACCTGGTCGGAATGATGCCCGGCATGCCCAAAGAGATCCGTGACGTCGAGCTGGAGGACTCCCACCTGGCGCGGGTGGAGGCGATCATCCACTCGATGAACCGGGCCGAGCGCACCGAGCCCGACATCGTCGACGGCTCTCGCAGAGCCCGCATCGCCAAAGGGTCGGGCACCTCACCGGGAGAGGTGAGCCAGTTGCTCGACCAGTTCGGCGAGATGCGCAAGATGATGCAGTCGATGGGCGGCGGTTTCGCCAAGCAGAAGGCTCGCAAGATGAAGAAGCAGAAGAAGAAGGGCAAGGGGGGTAAGGGCGGCGGTCGAACGACGCCGAAGGGTTCCAACCGTCCAAAGGTGCCTGCCGGTGGCTTCCAATTGCCCCAGTTGGACGAGCAGGGCAACCCCCTGGGCGGCCTGGGCCTGCCCGAGGGCTTCCCCGGCCTGGGCTGATTCACCGGTCATGGCCGGCCCTCGAACTTTGCGGCGTTCGACCCGCTGAGTTGTCCGAGGATCGTCCAGCGGCAAGAATGGACGGCCGCTCCGCGTCAACAACACCCCCTCCACTCAACGTCAGGAAGTTTCACTGTGGCCGTACGCCTCCGCCTCACCCGGGTGGGAAAGAAGAAGCAGCCGACCTATCGCATCGTCGCTGCTGATCAACGTTCCCCCCGTGATGGGCGCTTCATCGAGATCATCGGCACCTACAACCCCCGGGCCGAGCCGTCCGCCATCAAGGTGAACAACACCGCCGCGGTCAAATGGCTCAGCCAGGGCGCGCAGCCCTCCGAGCGAGTGCGCAAACTGCTCGAGCTCAGTGGCGCCTGGGCCGCCCACACCACCGGTGCAGATGCGCCCGAGGTGTTTCAGGTGCCCGAGCCGGAGGCCGCCCCCGAGCCCACCTCCGAGCCGGTGAGCGCCGTGGCCTCCGGGAGCGACGCATGAGCGACCTCTCCAAGGCCACCGAGGTGGCCGAGTATCTGGCCAAGGCACTGGCCGATGAGCCCGATGCGGTGTCGGTCGCCGTCAACACCGAGGGCGACACCCCCCAGATCGACGTCACCGTCGCCCAGGGCGACCTCGGGCGGGTCATCGGCAAGCGTGGCCGGGTGGCCAACGCCTTCCGTACCGTCGTGCGGGCCGCCGCCCACCAGGACGGTTCGTCGGTGGACGTGGAGTTCGACTCCTGACCGATCCCGGCACTGCCTCCACCACAGGGGAGGAGTTGTTGGAGGTGGGTCGCCTCCTGAAGCCCCACGGGCTTGCGGGCGAGGTCGTGGTGCAGTTGGTCACCGACCGGCTCGAACGGGTGAAGCCCGGTTCGGTCCTGCACCACGAAGGTGGCACGCTGACCGTTCGATCCTCGCGCCCTCACCAGGACCGTCATCTCGTGCGCTTCGCCGAGGTGTCCACCCGCGAGCAGGGTGATGCGTTGCGAGGCGTCGTACTGTCCGCGCCACCGTTGGACGATGCTGACGGGTTCTGGGTGCACGAACTGGTCGGCGCAACCGTGGTGTCCTCCGATGGCATCGGGCGCGGCGTCGTCGAGTCGGTGCAGGCCAACCCCGCACACGATCTGTTGGTGTTGGAGGGTGGTGCGCTGGTGCCGGTGACGTTCATCGTCGATGGCCCCGTTGATGGCCGCATCACCGTTGAGGTTCCCGATGGGCTCTTCGACCTCTACGCCTGACGCCACGCCGGTGGACGGGCCGGCAGTCGTGTCGCCATCCCCCGATGCGCCACGGCTCGACATCGCGGTGTTCACGATCTTTCCGCAACTGATCGACGCCTTCGCAGGTGAGTCGTTGTTGGGCAAGGCGCAGCGCGGGCATCTGGTGCGGGTCAGGACCCACGACCTGCGGGATTACACCACCGGCGTGCACCGCAGCGTTGACGACGCCCCGTTCGGGGGAGGCGCGGGCATGGTGATGACCCCGGAGCCCATCTTCAGCGCCGTCGAGGCCACCGAGCCGCCGCGTCCATTGCTGATGCTGGGACCCGCCGGTCGGCCGTTCAGCCAGGCGATGGCGGCCGAACTGGCGGCGGGCGGTGGCTTTTCGCTGCTGTGCGGACGTTACGAGGCCATCGATGCCCGGGTGCGCGACCACCTGGTGGACGGTGAGGTGTCGCTGGGCGACTTCGTGCTCGCCGGTGGCGAGGTGGCAGCCCTTGCCCTCATCGAGGCCACTGCACGCCTGGTTCCCGGCGTGATGGGCAACGCCACCTCCGCCTTGGAGGAGTCGCACTCCGAGAACCTGCTCGAGTACCCGCACTACACCCGCCCGGCCGAGTTTCGGGGCTGGGAGGTGCCCGACGTGTTGACATCCGGCGACCACGCTCGGGTGGCCCGTTGGCGCCGGGCTCAGGCCCTGGCCCGCACGCTGGCCGACCGTCCGGACCTCATCGAGGCCCGAGGTGGCCTGACGGCGGCCGACCGAAAGCTGCTCGCCGAGTTCCACCTGGGCTGAGCGGTCGTGGGGCGATTGCATGCCGATGCCAGGGCCGTGGCTGCCGAGGTTGCGGAGCTCGCCGACGAAATCGACACTGTCGAAACGCTGAAGTGTCGAAACGAAGGCTCTCGGCCGATTTCTTCCCAGCTGGTCATCCATCTCAAGCTCGCAGGCTTGGGGAATCCGGCCGAGTTCCGTGCCGGTGTCGTGCAGGCGTTGGCTGCCCGAGGATTCAGGGACCGAAGGCACGGGACCGGCGATCTGGTTGCAGCGCAACGGGATCTGGACGGGGGACGAGTGGGGTCGATCAGCCTGCGAAATTCAGACGCCTGCGAAATTCAGAGGCCTCTGAGGTGGAATACCACCTCAGCACGTGGATTGAACCGACCATCAAGTGCAGAGGCGCGTTGGCTGAAACGAGAACGTGTTCTCGTTTTAGCCCGGCGGGTAGGATGAGTCGATGGCTGACGTAGTGATCGCAAGCGCTGTTCGTACCCCCATCGGCACCTCCTACAAGGGCACCCTGGCGGCGACGACCGCCCAGCAGCTCTCCGAGGTGGCCGTCGGGGCCGCCCTTGAGCGCTCCGGTGTGCCCGCCGAGGCGATCGAAGACCTCGTGATGGGCGAGTCGATGCAGGGTGGCGGCAACATCGCCCGCTACACGGCCATCGAGTTGGGTCTCGACAGCGTGCCCGGTGCGGCGATTCAGCGCTGGTGCGCCTCGGGCATGTCGGCGGTCAACTACCTGGCCGCCAACATCGCCTCGGGCATGGTCGAGTGCGGTATCGCGGGTGGTACCGAGTCGATGTCGACGGCACCGGCCACCATGAAGCCGGGTCCCGATGGGTCACAGCAGAGTTGGCTGCCCGCCGCCCACCCCGAGACCGACATCACGCCGGCCTTCAATATGGCGATGACGGTGGGGGAGAACACCGCCCGTATCGCCGGCGTCACTCGTGAGCAGGCTGACGAGTGGGCATTTCACTCCCATCAGCGGGCAATCGCAGCCATCGACAACGGCTACTTCGACGCCGAGTTGGTGCCCGTTCCGCTCGGCGACGGCAACAACTTCAGCGTCGACGAACACCCGCGTCGCACCTCGTCGCTCGAGAAACTGGCGTCTCTGCCGGTGATCAACCCGATGTTGGAGGGTGCCATCGTCACCCCCGGCAACAGCTCGGGCCTCAACGACGGCGCTGCCGCCATGGTGCTGTGCAGCCGCAAGTTCGCCTCCAGTCATGGTCTGACCCCGCTGGCGACGATCCGCTCCTGGGCATCGGCGGCCGACATGGTGGAGCGAAACGGTCTGGCCCCCACGCTGGCGATCCCAAAGGCGCTCAAGCTGGCCGGTATCGGTATCGACGACGTCGATGCGGTGGAGATCAATGAGGCGTTCTCGTCGATGGCTGTGGCATCGTCCCGCGAGCTGGGCCTTGACCACGCGATCACCAACCAGGTGGGCTCGGGCTGTTCGCTGGGCCACCCCATCGCCTGCACCGGCGCGCGCATGCTCGTCACGATGGCCCATCAGTTGGCTCGCACCGACACCCAGTGGGGCGTTGCCGCCATGTGCGCCGCCGGTGGCATGGGCGCCGCGACGGTGATCGAGCGGCTCTGACGGCGGTTCTGTAACTGCCACCTGCGAGCGGCCCCGGTTGGTGGGCGGTGCCCGTTGCCGCTACCATCACCCGGTTCCCCGTTCGTCCACACGCGGCCCCACAGTTCGGCTCAGGTGATCAACCTGAGCGCCGCAATCCTCCCGGAGCACATCATGAAGGCCACCGATCTCATCGACGCCGGTACCGTCCGCGACGACATTCCGGACTTCGCCATCGGCGACACCGTCAAGGTACACGTCAAGGTGGTGGAGGGCTCCAAGGAGCGCATCCAGGTGTTCCAGGGTGCTGTCATCCGTCGTGAGCACGGCGGCGTGCACGAGACCTTCACCGTTCGTAAGGTGTCCTACGGCGTGGGCGTCGAGCGCATCTGGCCGGTGCACTGCCCCACGATCGACCGCCTCGAGGTGGTCAGCCGCGGCGACGTCCGACGGGCGAAGCTGTACTACCTGCGCGATCGCGTCGGCAAGCGAGCCAAGATCCGCGAACTGCGCGACTGAGACCCGGCGCCGCGGCGCCGAACGGACCGCACCCCCCGGGGTGCGGTCCCCCTTCCGTGCCTGCTTGGGTCCGTCCATGCTGGTCGGATGACCTCCAGTCGACTGCCCGCTTCCACTCGCACATCCGACACCCGGTCCTCCTTCGCGGAAACCCCGCCGATCGACCGGTCGCGGCAGGCGCTTGGCGCCTGGGGTGAGGCCAAGGTGGCCCGCTGGTACGAGTCGCGGGGCTACGAGGTGCTCGATCGCAACTGGCGGTGCGCCCGCGGTGAGATCGACCTGGTGGTCCGGCGAAAAGGGGTGGTGGCCATCGTCGAGGTGAAGACCCGCACCAGCGACCGGTTTGGCGTGCCGGCTCTTGCGGTCGGCCACGCCAAGCAAGCCAGGCTTCGGCGCCTTGGGGCTGCGTGGCTGGCCGAGTGTGGTGGCGGCGTTGGACAGGTTCGCTTCGACGTGGCGTCGGTGCTTGCGGGCAAGGTCTCCGTGATCGAGGGTGCCTTCTGATGGCTCTGCCACGAGGGGGAGGCGACGTGCTGGGGTAGTAGGCGCATGCCACGCATCCAGCTGTGCCTCCCCAAAGATCTGTACCAGCAGGTCAAGGAGCACGGCCTGCCGGCATCGAAGATCTTTCAAGAGGCAGTGCGGGAAGATCTGTACCGCAGGGGCAAGGTGGCCGCGCTCGATGACTTCGACCAACCAGTTCCTGAATCGTGCCGGATCGAGCCGCTCGTCGCCGAGTAGCCGGCCCGCCGGGCAGGCTGGTGTGGGCCGTTGGGCCGAGATGTTCAAAGAAGGCAATGACCTTTCCTTACTTTCCAAGCGGCTACCGTCTTTGTATGGGACGGCGCCGGCGGTTTGGGACCCGTACGGCCGCTGCGGTGGGGCTGATGACGGCGATCGCGCTCGTTGCGACGGGATGCAGCGGAGGGCTCGACGACTCGACCAGCGCCCGGCCGATCTCGGTGAAGCCCAATGAGGGGCCCGTGGTGGCCGGAGCATCGGAGTTTCTGGTGGCTACCGGCGAGCCGGGTCGGCCGACACACCTGGTGAAGGTGGGCGCCGACGGGCAGGTCGACTGGCCTGCCGACGGTGGGATGATCGCCGGTACCCAGTTGTCCGATGGGAGTTGGTTCATCCTCAATTCGTCGTGTCAGGGTACCTCCGGGGTGTGCGGGGGTGTCGGAGGTATCGGGCTGAGCGTCGACGGCGAGGTGAAGGGGTCCGGCGATCTGTGGGACGACCCTGGTACCTATGAGGTGGTGGGGTCGAGCGGGTCGTTGGTGTTGGTGTCGGTCCGAACCGACACCGAGGTGACCGCCTACTGGGTGGATGCCCGCACGATCAAGGAGGCCGGTCAGGCATTCCGGTCGGCGCCGTACGACAACGCGGCCCTCCGGGATGCTGCGGAGGCCTCGCAAGGCGGAGAGGAGTTTGACAGCCCCCGCTCTCGGTTCTGCGCCGGTGACGATGCCGCATTCGTGCTGTCATCGCCGGAACACCGCGGTGTGTTGGAGCCCCCATCGCGCACCGTGGAGGTGATTCCCACGCCGGCGGCGAAGCGGCAGGGTGAGGCGCCCCGGCTCTTCGAGGTGGACATCGACGGCTTCGATGCCCGACTGGCGGGTGCGCTGATGTGCGGAGCGGGAATCCTGACGGACATCACGGTGGGCCCCAGCAGGGACGGAGGCAGCGAGGTGACGGTCAGCAGGTTGGATGTCGGCACCGGTGACGCGACCGAACGCTCGGTAGCCACCTACGAGACTCCGCTGGTCGAGCTGTATGGCGGGGGTGCAAATCGGGCGCTCCTGGGCGTGGCGCAATTGGGCGACCTGAGCGACGACGATGCCGGCGACGTGACGAGCGAGGGTTCGGCCACCAGCGTGGTTTCCGGGACCACTTCGCCATCGCGCGGCTCCGCTCCTGCGGATACCTCGGGGCCGCCTGCCGAGCCGCCGTCGGAGTTGGTGGTGGTGACCGAAGCGGGCAAGGTGATCGAGGTGGGGCCACAGGCGCCGACCGGACCGGCCGTGATCAGCCTGGACGGCACCGCCGTGCTGCAGCCCGCCGGGGACACGCTCCAGGTCGATGCCATCGGCTGACAGCAACGCGTCCTGGCCGGATCACCTGGCCCTGACCCGCTTCTCCCAGCAACCGTGGTGCCAATGGCGGCGAAGGTCGGCGGCGCCGTCGGGCACGACCACCACATGGCCAAGACCCCGAGGGAGCTCCCGGTTGCACCAGGGGCAGGTGTAGGTCTTGTTGGCCTGGTAGGGCTGGATGCGGCGAACCTCGACCGAGCCGGGATCGAACGGGTCGGTTGGAGCCTGGCGCCGGCGAGGTCGGCTCACCCGAAAATGCCCCAGACCACCAGGCCGGCGCACACCACCAGGGCGGCGATCACGATCAGGAAGTCGGCGGGTGTCTTGTCGGTCTTCTGATGAGGGTTGAAGCCCATGGCACCAGTGTGCCCGACCGACCGGGCCCACGACACACCAACCCTGCGAATCCGCGCCCGAATGAGCCGCGGGATCGAGGCGCGGGTCGCGCTACCCGCGTTTCGGGGTTCTCGCGGCCGGGGAGCCACCGTAAGGTCGAACCATGGCTCGCAGGTGGCCCACACCTTGCCTCCCCGCTCACAGGACACGAGGCAAACATGTTGGCCACCATTGCGTCTGCAACGCTGCTCGGCGTCGAGGGCCGAGGCGTTTGGGTGGAGGTGCACGTCGCCAAGACCGGGCTACCCCGATTTGTGATGGTGGGTCTGCCCGATGCGGCCTGCCGTGAATCGCGCGACCGAATCCGAGCAGCGGTCATCAACGCGGGCCTGAGGTTCAGCGGCAGCGAGGTGGTGACGGTGAACCTGGCGCCGTCGGGACTGCGCAAGAGTGGCTCGGCGCTGGACCTGCCCATCGCCGTCGCCTACCTGGTGGCATCGGGCCAGCTGAAGGCCTCAGCGGTGGAGAGCGTCGGGCTGCTTGGCGAACTGGGTCTGGACGGCACGGTCCGCGGCGTGCGGGGTGCGTTGCCGTTGGTGGAGGCGACCCAGGCCATGCGGGTGGTCGTTCCGGCCGAGAACGCCGCCGAGGCACAGCTGTCCAACCGTGAGGTGCTGGTGGGCACCAACCTGGCGGACGTGGTGTCGGCGCTTTCGGGGGATCGGTTCTGGCCGGACCCGCCCGACCTGGTGGTGTCACCGGTGGCGCCGGGTCCCGACCTGTCGGAGGTGCGCGGCCATCGCCTGGCTCGCAAGGCCCTTGAGGTTGCGGCCGGTGGCGGCCATCACCTGCTGATGCTGGGGCCGCCTGGTTCGGGCAAGACGATGCTGGCGCAGCGCAGCGTGGGGTTGCTGCCGCCGTTGGACGACGTGCGCGGGGCTGAGGTGATCCGGGTGCACTCGGCTGCCGGGTCGCTGTTTGGCCTTGGGGCGGCGGACAGCGGCCCCGCGGGTGTTGGCCCGTTGCGGTGCGATGCAGCGGGAGAACTGGTGGTGACCGCCCCTTTTCGTGCCCCGCACCACACCGCCACGGTGGTGTCGCTCGTCGGCGGGGGAAGCTCGCAGATGCGGCCCGGCGAGGTCAGCCTGGCTCACGGGGGCGTGTTGTTTCTGGATGAACTGGCCGAGTTCCCCGCCCACGCGCTCGACGCGTTGCGCCAGCCGTTGGAAGACGGATCGATCAGGGTCAGCCGGGCCCACGCGTCGGTGTCGTTTCCCGCCCGTTGCCTGCTGATTGCGGCGATGAACCCGTGCCCCTGCGGTGCGGGTACGCCCGAACGCTGCCGGTGCAGCGAGCCGGCCCTGCGTCGTTATGCGCGGCGGATCTCGGGGCCGCTCCTCGACAGGTTTGATCTTCGAGTGCGTGTGGAGGCCATGGCACCCGAGGACTTGGTGGACGCTCCGCCCGGCGAGACTTCGGCAGCGGTGGCGGAACGTGTCGCCCAGGCACGCGGTGCGGCCCGACGTCGTGGGGTGTCGGCCAACCGGGAACTCAGCCTGGCGGAGTTGGAGGACCATACCCGGCTGACGCCCGAGGCCAGAGCGGTCTTGGACTCGGCATTGCGCAGCGGTCGGCTGAGCGGCCGCGGCATGGCCAGGGTGCGCGCTGTGGCGTTGACGCTGCGCGACCTTGACGGTGCCGACGGCACGCTGGACGCCCCCACAATGCAGGTGGCGTTGGGTCTTCGGGCCGAGGTTGGCGTGGCCCTGGCGGCGGTGGCGTGATGGGCGGCGGCGCGATGGACGCTGCCGAGATGGGCGGCGGCGCGATGGACGGCGGCGCGGTGGGCGCTGCCGAGATGGACGGTGGCGCGGAGACCCAACAAGGGCCTGGCGTCGGCTCGGATGCTGCGGTCTCGGCGGCAACCCTCGCCGGTTTGGAAGGCATGGGTATGGGGTTGCTCGCTCGTTGGTGTGGCGACCCAGGCCCCCGGACGGCACTGGCACTCGTTCAGTCCGCAGACGCTCCGGTGTGTGCCGAGGTGACGTCCGAGCGGTGGCGGGTGTGGAAGCAACAGGTGGCGGTCGGCGACGTGGTGGCCCGCACCGCCCGGGCCCTCGCAAGCGCCGACGCCCGGGCGCTTCTTCCGTGCGATGTGGGCTACCCCGATCGTCTGGCGGATGATCCGCGTGCTCCGGCGGTCCTGATTCGCCGTGGTCGGGGTGCGGGCCCCGGCCACGGGGAGGCAACCGTGGCCATCATCGGTACCCGCCGGGCCTCTCAGGTGGGTAAGGAGGTGGCTGCCGAACTGGGCGCCGAACTGGCTGGACGCGGCATCACGGTGCTCTCGGGTATGGCCCGGGGTATCGACGCCGCCGCTCATCGCGGCGCGTTGGGCGTCGCGCCGACCTTGACGATCGGAGTGATCGGGTGTGGGCCTGATCAGGTGTACCCGCCGGAGCACCGGGTGCTGTGGGGCCAGGTCTCCGCCGGTGGCGGGTTGTTGGGGGAGTGGCCTCCGGGGGTGGCGCCCAACGCATGGCGTTTCCCGGCGCGCAACCGCCTGCTGGCGACGCTCGCAGACGTGGTGGTCGTGGTTGAGTCGGCGCGTTCGGGTGGCTCGATGCACACGGTGCGCGAGGCCATCGACCGGTCGCGGCCGGTGTTGGCGGTGCCGGGCTCGGTGCGGTCACGGGTGGCGGAGGGCACCAACCTGCTGATCTCGGAAGGCTGCGACCCCTGCGTCGACGTGACGGACGTGCTGTGCGCCCTCTCCCGTCAGGCGAGCAGTTGTGAACCGGTCCGGCCCGCCGCGCGCCGTCGCCCACATGCTGATGCTCGCCAGAATTCGCTTCCCGGTGTTGCCGAGATCACCGATCGTGCCTCAACGGATGGATCAACCGTGGAGGACACGCCAACAGATCCGGTTGAGGCGGCCGTATTGGCGGCGGCCGGCTGGCAGAGCGTCAGCCTGGAACGAATCGCCGATGCGCTCGAGCGGTCGGAGGTACAGGCGACGTTGCTGGAGGTGGCCGGTGCTGTCGGCCGCCTGTGCGAGCGGGGTGCCCTGGTGGAACGGGCAGGGTGGTACGAGCAGACGGGGCGGGGCCAATGAGTGGTGAGTGCGCGCCCGCGGGCCGCTGTGCCCGGTTGCCAATGGAATTGCGGAATGGTCCGATAGCCTCAAACACATCTGTATGGATGTTGCTTCCAGAGAATCCTGGCGCCTCGACGATGTGGTTGGGGGCGCCGCCCTGGCCTCCTCGACGCGTTCGGCCTACCGCCGGGACCTGGTGGGGTTCATCGCCTTCTGTGCTGCCGCAGACGTCCCCGATCCATCATCCCTGCAACGTGACGATGTTCGGGCCTGGTTGCGTTCGCGGGCGGCCGCCGGCCTTGCGCCCGCCACGTTGGCCCGATCCCTTGCCTCGGTTCGACACCTCGTCCGTTGGCATCTTCGAGAAGGCACCATCGTCACCGACCCCACCGCCGGCCTCAGCACCCCCCGAGGCGCCCAGCGGTTACCTCGGGTGCTTCGCGCCGACGAGTTGGCGCAGTTGCTCGATGAGGATGCCCAGCCGGATCGGCCCACCGCTCGGCGCGACGACGCCGTGTTGGAACTGTTGTACGGGTCGGGGCTGCGGGTCTCGGAGCTGTGCGGCACCGACATCGGGGACCTCGACCTTGATCGGGGCGTTGTTCGGGTGCTCGGCAAGGGTTCGAAGGAACGACTGGTGCCGATGGGCGACGCCGCGGTGGCTGCGGTGCGGGATCACCTCGCTCGGGCCGATTCGCAGTTGGGTGCACCCGGACCCGGCAACCCTGCGGTGGGGTGCGGGCCCGAGCTGTTTCGAAACTCCCGCGGAAAGCGGCTTGCCCCACGGGACGTGCGTCGAATCGTCGACCGTCGTTCGCCCGTGCCCACCCACCCTCATGCGTTGCGGCACAGCTTCGCCACCCACTTGCTCGACGGTGGCGCGGACCTTCGTTCGGTGCAGGAACTGCTGGGCCACTCGGACCTTGCGACCACTCAGATCTACACCCACGTCAGCCGGGAGCGCATGCGAACGGCTGTGCACTCGGCGCATCCCAGGGCCTGACGTGTCCATCGCCGGACCCGATGGTCGGCCGGTGTCCGAATCCGAACTCGGTGACCTGTGGCGGCAGTATCGGGACGAGGGCATCAGGTGGCAGCGAGACCGGTTGATCGAGCACTACGCCGCCGTGGTGAAGTATGTGGCAGGCCGCCTGGCGGCGGGGCTGCCCCGCAATGTGGAGGTGGGCGACCTGGTGTCGGCGGGCATGTTCGGGCTGATCGAGGCAGTCGAGCGATTCGAACCAGAACGTGGGTTCAAGTTTGAGACCTTTGCCATCCCCCGCATCCGCGGAGCGATGACCGATGAGCTGCGATCGATGGACTGGGTGCCCCGCTCGGTGCGCACCAAGGCCCGCAAGATCGAGGAGAGATCCGGCCATCTGCAGGCCAAGATGGGCAGGGCACCCAGCGACGAGGAGTTGGCTGAGGCCTTGAGCTGGACCGAGGGGCAGTTGAACCATGCGCAGTCCCAAATCAGCACGGCGGGCCTGGTCGCGCTCGATGAGCTGACAGGTCCGGGGGGTGATGAGCTCGAGATGACGGACGACTCACGCTCCCCGTTGGTGTACATGGATCTGGTGTCGGAACGACAGCTGTTGGTTGAGGCCTTTGCAGCGGCGGGAGAGCGTGAGCGCGAGGTGATGGGCATGTATTACATCGAGGGGTTGACGATGGCGCAGGTCGGTGGCGTGCTTGGAGTGACCGAATCGCGGGTGTGTCAAATTCACGCCAAGGCCGTGGTTGGGTTGCGAAGTCGGTTCCACACCCTCGGCAACGCGCACCTGTAGACCGATGTCGACGTTCCGTTCGCTGGCCGCCTCGTTGGCGATCGTGCTGTTGGGCCCGTTAACACCGCTCCCGGGGGCGGAGCCGAAGGCCCCGGTGACCCCAACGGCCCGGCCAGGGGACCGACCCACCTGGAACGGGTCCCGGCCCAGGTTCGTCCCTCCCGTGGACGCGCCGATAGCAGACCCGTTTCGGGCTCCGTCGGGCCCATTCGGCCCGGGCAACCGGGGTATCGAGTACGCCACAGCCCCGGGCACGCCGGTGCGGGCCATTGGCGATGGCGTCGTGGCCTTTGCGGGCCAAGTAGCCGGCCGGGGTGTCGTCTCGATCGATCACCCGTCCGGGCTGCGCAGCACCTACACCGGTCTGGGAGACATCTTCGTGAGGTCGGGCCAGTCGGTGGCTCAGGGGGGACCGGTGGGTCGCACGGTCACCCGCCTGCACCTGGGCCTTCTTGACGGACGTCGCTACCTGGACCCCGCCGCCTTCTTTGGCGGGTCTCCCGCCGTGCTCGTGGAGTGAGTGGGACGGCGGAGCGGTGATTGAAACCAACTGTGATCAGCGGTCGATCAGGCGTTAGCATCGCCGGTCGGCCCAAACGGGTCGGTACTGCCAAGACATCATCACCCGGGCGCACCTTCGGTCGCCTTGCGCGCATCGCCCCCGGGAATCGTCGAACCGAAGGAAGGAACCACCACCATGGCCCCAGTCGTCACCATGAAGGAACTCCTCGATGCGGGTGTCCACTTTGGACACCAGACGCGTCGTTGGAACCCCAAGATGCAGCGCTTCATCTACGGCGAGCGCAACGGCATCTACCTGATCGATCTGCGTCAAACCCTCGAGCGGGTGCGCGACAGCTACATCTTTGTGCGTGACCTGGTTGCCGACGGTGGTTCGGTGATGTTCATCGGCACCAAAAAGCAGGCTCAGGATTCGGTGCAGAGCTACGCCGAGCGCTGCGGCATGCCGTATGTCAACGAGCGCTGGTTGGGTGGCATGCTCACCAACTTCGAGACGATCTCCAAGCGGATCAAGAAGATGAAGGAGTACCAGCGCATGCGGGACTCCGGCGAGTTTGAGGCGATGCCCAAGAAGGAGGCATTGCTGCTCACCCGTGAGCTGGCCAAGCTGGAACGCTATTTGGGCGGCATCCGCGATCTCGAGTCGTTGCCTGACGCCGTGTTCATTCTGGACACGAAGAAGGAAGATATCGCCGTCACCGAGGCCAACAAGCTGGGCCTGCCCATCGTGGCCGTGGTGGACACCAACTGCGACCCGGACATCATCACCTACGTCATCCCCGGTAACGACGACGCCATCCGCTCGGGCAGCCTGATGAGCCGCGTGATCTCCGACGCGGTCAACGAGGGTCGTCAGATCCGCAACAAGCGAGGCCACGGTGACCCCTCACCCGCCTCCGCCCCTGAGACGCCCAAGCCCATCGAGCGCACTCCCGAGGAGAAGGCCGCCCATCAGGCTGCTCAGGACCAGGCCCGCAATGAGGCAGCCGCCCAGGCCGCCGAGCGCGAGCGTCGCCTGAGCGAGCCCAAGGCCACCCCAGCAGCGGCAGAGCAGAGCGCCGAGCCCGCAGCCGCCGAAGAGCCCGCGCCCACCGCTGTGGTCGCCGACTCGACGAGCAGCACGGAGGAAGCATGAGCGAGGTCACCGCAAAGGACGTCAAGGCGCTGCGTGACGCCACGGGCGCAGGCATGATGGACTGCAAGAAGGCCCTGCTTGCGGCTGAGGGCGACCGGGACAAGGCGGCACGCATCCTGCGTGAAAAGGGCCTGACCAAGGTCGCGGCGCTCGAAGATCGCGAAAACAACGAGGGCGCCGTGGCCATGGCCACGGCGGGCTCTGTTGCCGCCATGGTGCAGCTGAAGTCGGAGACCGACTTCTCGGCCAAGGCCGAGGACTTCATCGCACTTGCGCAGAAGCTGGCCGATGCCGTTCTCGCCGGTGGGCCCGAGGCCGTGTCCGAGGTGGCCGAGGATCTCGACAACCTGAAGATCGCCAAGCGTGAGAACATCGAGATCGGTTCGGCAGTGCGCTTTGAGGCGGCCGAGGGCAACGTGTTGGACGCCTACCTCCACATCCAGGACGGGCGCGGGGTGAACGGCGTGCTGGTCGAGGTGACCGGCACCGACGACGCCGACCTGGTGCACGAGGTGGCGCTGCACATTGCGTTCGCCAAGCCCACGGCCATGAGCCGGGACGAGGTGTCGGATGAGCTGGCCGCCAAGGCCCGCCTGAGCTTCGAGGACCTCACCCGCAAGGAGGGCAAGCCCGAGCAGGCGGTGCCCAAAATCGTCGAGGGCCGCATGGGTGCCTGGTACGCCGAGCGCGTCCTGCCCGAGCAGGGAATGTTTGGCGAGAAGCAGACGGTGGACGATCGTCTCGGCGACGCATCGGTGGTCCGCTTCGCCCAGGCGATCATCGGCGAGTCGTAACCTCTCCCCCCATGACAACTCCACGTTGGTCCCGGGTCCTTCTCAAGCTCTCGGGCGAAGCGTTTGCCGGTAATGCCGGCAGCGGTATCGATGGCGAGGTGGTCACCCGGCTGGCCAACGACATCGTCGAGGTGAAGCGGCGCTTTGACGTGGCCCTCGCCGTCGTGGTCGGCGGCGGCAACATCTGGCGTGGCCTCACCGGCGCCGGCGCGGGCATGGACCGGACTCAGGCCGACTACATGGGCATGTTGGCCACGGCCATCAATGCGCTGGCGTTGCAGGAGACGCTGGAACGGCTGGGCCAGGAAACCCGGGTCCAATCGGCGATCCACATGCAACAGGTGGCCGAGCCGTACATCCGGCGGCGGGCCATGCGGCACCTTGAGAAGGGCCGCGTGGTCATCTTTGCCGCCGGTACCGGCAACCCCTTCTTCACCACCGACACGGCGGCTGCCCTGCGGGCGGTTGAAATCGAAGCCGAAGTGATGTTGAAGGGAACCCACTCGGGCACCGAGGGCGTGTATTCGGCCGATCCCAAGGTCGACCCGGATGCGGAATTGCTGACCGAGGTGAGTTACCTCGACGTTCTGTCGCAGGGCTTGAAGGTGATGGACTCCACGGCCACCAGCCTGTGCATGGACAACGAGCTGCCCATCGTTGTGTTCGATTTGATGGGGCCGGGCAACCTGGCCGGTCTTCTTGCAGGCGAACGCATCGGCACCCTGGTCAGTTAGGGAGTGCGACCCTCCCCGCCTTGGGGGTGCGGCATCGGTAGGGTGGGTCAACCATGAGCGAAGAACTGGTCTCCCTCATCTGTGACGATGCCGCCGATCGCATGGAGCGTGCTGTCGCCCACACACGTTCCGATCTGGCCTCCATCCGCACGGGCCGGGCAAATCCCGCGCTCGTCGAGAAGCTCATGGTCGAGTACTACGGCGCGATGGCCCCGCTCCAGCAGCTGGCCTCGTTCTCGGTACCCGACGCCCGCATGCTGGTGGTGACACCGTTTGACAAGGGCGCCATGTCGGCGATCGAGCGAGCCATCCAGGAATCGAACCTGGGCCTCAACCCCAGCAACGACGGCGTCAACATCCGTCTGGCGTTTCCGCAGCTCACCGAGGAGCGACGACGAGACTTTGTGCGGCTGGCCCGGCAGAAGGCCGAGGATGGGAAGAACTCGCTGCGGGGCACGCGGCGCGACGCCCGTAAAGACGTGGAGGCCTTGGAGAAGGATTCGGAGATCTCCGAAGACGACGCGCGTCGGGCGATCGAGAAGATCGATCGGTTGGCCAAGACCTATGAGGCACAGGTTGACGAGGCCATCGAGACCAAGACCGCTGATTTGATGGAGGTGTGATGGCTGGGCCAGAGGACGACGACCCATTCGCATCGTGGTTTGATGAGGGTGATACCGGAGCGTTGGTGCGTCCCGAGGACGCAGCCGATCCCGACGACGGCTTCGAACTGCCCGACTGGTCGGCGCCACCCACCGGCCAAGTGCCGGCGGTGGTGAGCACCGGCCAACACGGGCCGGTGACGGGCCCCGTGTACCGGGGTGAAAGCCAAACCCGTGGCGACGAGGCGCCGATGGCCTTCGACGACCTGGCCGACACCCACCTGCGGGTTGGCGCGCTTGACGATGCAGGCATCGGCCCCGAGGACGACCCGTACCTCTCCGACAACTACTCGATCGATCCGGCCGATCAACCAACCTCCGTTGCTGAGCGCCCAGGATCTGGCGCCGGCCCATCCACGGAGGCGACCCCGTCGGTTCCGCCTTCAGCAGGGGCTCCGCCCGCCCCCCGGCCCCGTGCCCAAAGCGAAGCACCCCGTCCGGGAGTACCGGCAGGTAGGTCCCAGGGTGCTCCCGGACCGGGCCGTCGGCCACCAGGTGGGGGTGTGGCCGCTCCGCCGGCGCCCCCTCAGCAGGGTACCGATGCACGGCGACCGCAGGGTCGCCAGCCCGCCGAGCCCAGCGGCGACCTGCAGCGTCCCCGCACCCGGCCGCCCGAGGCGAACGCAGACGGTGGGCGACCGTCACCGATGCCCAGACGGCGTGCGCCCGAGCCGGCGAGCGGCGAGCGCAACCTGCCTCAGGCGATCATGGTTGGCCTCGGACTGGTGGCCGTCGGGGTGGCGGCGTTTGCGCTGGGCCAGATCCCGGCGATGATCCTGATCGTTGTGGTGCTCGGCCTGGCAGGCACCGAGATGATGGGAGCGTTGCACCGCGGCGGGTACACCCCGGCCGGTCTGGTCGGCCTGGCGGGCATCGTCGGGCTGGTCATCGGCGCCTATCAGGCTGGATCGGCTGCCTACCCCATCGTGCTGGGTCTCACGATCTTGGCCGGGTTGCTGTGGTACCTGTTCGTGTCGCCGGGTGATCAGCCGGTACAGAACCTGGGCGCCACGATGTTGGGCATGCTCTACGTCGGCGGTCTCGGAAGCTTCGCGTCGCTCCTTATCGGCCTGGGTCGCATTTCTCCGGATGGTAAGGGCGGAGCGTGGCTGCTCTTCGGGGCCGTGGTGGCTGCGGTCACCTACGACACGGCCGGGTATTTCATCGGCAAAACGATGGGGGCCTCGCCGTTGGGCGGCTCGCTGCGGGCGATCAGTCCAAACAAGACCCAGGAGGGCCTGTTGGGCGGCGTGGTCGTTTCGATCCTCGTCACGTTCGTGTACCTCACCGTCACCTCGCCGGCGCTCCTGGGGAGCGAGGGATTCTCGACCCGCACGGCGCTGTTCGCGGTGCTGTGCCCGTTGGCGGCGCCGCTGGGCGATCTGAGCGAGTCGTTGCTCAAGCGCGATCTGCAGATCAAGGACATGGGAACGCTGTTGCCCGCACACGGTGGCATTCTCGATCGTTTCGATGCGCTGCTGTTCGTGTTGCCGGTGGCGTACTTCGTCACCGTCACGGGCTGGTAGAACAGCAAGGTTGACCATGATCGACGTGGCGGTACTCGGCTCGACCGGTTCGATTGGCACCCAGACGCTGGAGGTCATCGCCACCGAACCTGAGCGGTTTCGGATCTCGGCGCTGAGCGCGCATGGTTCGGTTGAACTCATCGCCCAACAGGCTGCCGAGGTTCACCCCGATGTGGTGGTGATCACCGACGAGTCGCGGGCGGCCGACCTGGCCGGCCGACTTCCCGCCGGCACAACCCTCGACGTGGGTCCGGCGGCGCTCGAGGCCGCCGCGGCTTCGGCGGACGTGGTGATCAACGGTGTGGTGGGCTTTGCCGGGCTTGGCGTCACCCTGGCCACCCTGAACGCCGGCAAGCGGTTGGGCCTGGCCAACAAGGAGAGCCTGATCGCCGGGGGGCCCGTGGTGCAACGGGCCCGAGCCACGCATGGAGCCGAACTGGTGCCGGTGGACTCCGAGCACTGCGCCATCCACCAGTGCCTCAGGGCCAACGACCATCCGGATCGTCTGGCCCGGGTGGTGTTGACGGCCTCCGGGGGTCCCTTCCGTGGGCGAACCGCGGCCGAGCTGGCAGACGTCACCGTTGAGCAGGCGCTCGACCACCCCACCTGGTCGATGGGACCCAAGATCACCATTGACTCGTCCACGCTGATGAACAAGGGCCTGGAGGTCATCGAGGCCCACGAGCTGTTCGGGGTCGACTACGACGACATCGACGTGGTGGTGCACCCGCAGTCCATCGTGCACTCGATGGCCGAGTTCTCCGATGGCACCACGATGGCCCAGGTGTCGATGCCTGACATGCGCCTGCCGATTGGTTACGCCCTGACCTACCCCGACCGCATGGGCTCCGCGTTTGGGGCCATGGACTGGACCCGCGCGGTCACGCTCAACTTCGAGCCGCCAGATCGGACCACCTTCCGATGCCTCGATCTGGCCTATGCGGCCGGACGGCTGGGCCAGACGGCGCCGGCGTGGCTGTCGGCGGCCAACGAGGTGGTGGTTGAGGCGTTTCTCAGCGGGGGGCTGCGCTGGACGGCCATTGGTGAGCTGACCGATGAGGCACTCGGCCAATGGGATGGCACACTGGCCGACAGCGTTGGTTCCGTTTTACACGCCGATCGACGCGCACGCGAGGTGACCCGCCACATCATTTCGGGCCGCCGTTGAGGAGTACACCCCCGACATGACCGACGTGAGTGACACGCCGAGCACCATCCCCGATGAGCCAAACGTCGTCGGCCCCACGGAGCCCGCGACACACGCTCAGAACGAAGTTGATTCGTCAGAGCGCGGGTCATCCGAGAAGCCGCAGACTTCCACCGCAACCACCAATGTCGTTCCCGACGGATCGCTCCCGGAGCCCGAGATCGAGCGGGCGGGTGCCTGGCGACTCTTGTTGGTTGTCGCCGCGCTCGTTGGGCTGTGGTGGTGGCAGGGCCTGGCCCTCCTGGTCGTGATCCTGTCGCTGGTGTTCATGATCACCATGCACGAGTTTGGGCATTACCTCACCGCCAAACGGGCGGGCATGAAGGTCACCCAGTTCTTCGTCGGGTTCGGCCCACGGATCTGGTCGATTCGCAGGGGCGAGACCGAATACGGCATTCGAGCAATCCCGGCCGGTGCGTTCGTGAAGGTTCCCGGCATGTTGCGCGATGAAGAGGTGTCGGCCTCCGACGAGCCCCGAAGCTACCGGGAGGCCTCCTTCAAACACCGGGTGACCATGGCCTCGGCCGGATCGGCCATGCACTTCCTGATGGCGCTCATCCTGTTGTTCTGCCAGTTCGCCTTCTTCGGTCAGGCCGACCCAGCGCAGTGGTCGGTCGAGACGGTGGTACCGGGTTCGGCAGCCGAGGCCGCCGGTATGTTGCCGGGGGATCGGGTGCTGTCGGTCGACGGCGACCCCGTGCGCGATCTCGGCGACCTTGGGGCCGAGGTCGCCTCGCGTCCCGGGGAAACGGTGCCGCTCGTCGTCGAGCGGGACGGCCGGGAGTTGGTTCTCACGGCCACGCTGGGCAGCCGTGCCGCCATCATCGGCACGGTTGGCGAGGACTTCGGCCTGTTCTTCACCGATAATGGTCCGGTCGTGAAGGCGTTTGGCCAGCGCGCGCTGGACGCAGGCCTGTCGGAGAACGACCTGGTGACCGAAATCAACGACGTACCCATCACCACGCCCGCCGACCTGAAGGCAGCGGCCGCCGACTCTGCCGGTGGAGTCCTTGAGATCGCGTACACGCCGGCGGACGGAGGGGCGACCCAGACCGCCGACCTGGACCTGGGCACGGCCGTTGCAGCCACCAGGCCGCAGGGCATGATCGGCACCACCTCCGAGGCCGGCGAGGTGCGCATGAGCCCAGTGCAGGCGTTGGCCGCAACACCCGGGGCGTTTTGGGAGATGGCGGCCGGTTCGGTCACCGGATTGGTCAAGGTGATGAACCCCGCCAATCTGGTCGGCTTCTTCGGCCGGGCGGCCACGACGGGTCCCGGCGGCGAGGAGGCCTCCAACGTGCCCACCCCGGCGGCGGCCGCCCAGGAGGCCAACTTCGACAAGAACGCAACACGTCCCATCTCGATGGTGGGGGCGGCGTCGATGGCCGCCGGTTTTGCCGAGGCCAATTGGGGCGCTCTCCTGGGACTGCTGGCGCTGCTGAACATCTTTATCGGCCTCTTCAACCTGGTGCCGCTGTTGCCCTTCGACGGCGGGCACATCGCCATCGCCTGCTACGAGAAGGTTCGCGAGAAGATGAGGGGCGACAACCGTCGCTACTTCATCGACCCGGCCAAGATGTACCCGGTGGCGGTGGTGGTGGTCGGCGTGTTGGGGTTGCTGTTCCTCAGTACGGTGTACCTGGACGTAGTGGACCCGTTCAAGATGTAGCACCGCTTCCCCAGCGGAGGACGGCCCCAAAAAAAGGACGGCATGGACCCAGGAGCTTCCAGCAGCATCGAGCGACGGCCGACCCGCCGGATCATGGTTGGTGACGTTCCCGTGGGTGGTGGTTCGCCGGTGACCGTTCAGTCGATGACGATCACCAAGACCGCCGACGTGGACGGCACGCTGGCCCAGATCTACGCGCTTGCTGCTGCGGGCGCCGACATCGTGCGCTGCACGTGCAACGAGACCGAGGCGGCCGAGGGTCTGGCCCGTATCGTGCCGCGAAGCCCGGTGCCGATCGTCGCCGATATCCACCATCAGTACAAGATGGCGCTGGCGGCGCTCGAGGCGGGGGTGGCCTGCCTGCGGCTCAACCCGGGCAACATCCGTCGTCCGGAGCACATCAAGACCGTGGCCATGGAGGCCAAGGATCGGGGTGTGCCCATCCGCATCGGTGTGAACGGCGGTTCGCTCGACCCCAAGCTGTACGAGAAGTACGGCGGCAAGGTCACCCCGGAGGCCATGGTTGAGTCGGCACAGATGGAGCTGGCCTACTTCGAGGAGGTGGACTTCACCGATGTGAAGATCTCGGTCAAGGCCTCCAACGTGCCGCTGATGATCGAGGCCTACCGGCAACTGGCCGACGTCACCGACTTTCCGCTGCACCTGGGTGTCACCGAGGCCGGTCCGCTGCCGGGCGGCTACATCAAGGCAACCGCCGGCATCGCCACGCTGCTGGCCGAGGGCATTGGCGACACCATCCGCTACTCGCTCACCGCCGACCCGGTGGAGGAGGCCCGCGCCGGCCGGCAGTTGCTCGAGGCGATGGGCCTGCGGGAGCGCAAGGGTGTGGACCTGATCGCCTGTCCGTCGTGTGGCCGGGCCGAGGTTGACGTGATCGGCGTGGCCGAAGCCGCACAGAAGGCCTTCGGGGAACGGCAGATCCCGCTGCAGGTTGCCGTGATGGGTTGTGTGGTCAACGGCCCGGGTGAGGCCCGTGATGCCGACCTTGGCATTGCAGCCGGCAACAAACGGGGCCACCTGTTCGTCAAGGGCGAGAACGTGGCGGTCGTGCCCGAGGACGAGATGGTGGACACCCTCGTCGAGTGGGCCGACTACATCGTCGAGCACGGCACCGAGGCGGCCCTGGAACGCGCCCGCCACACCAAGGCGGAGGCCAAGAAGGCCGCAGCCGAGGATCGGGCCCGCAACCTTGGCGACCGGGGCGACGACGCCAACGACTCCGAGGCCGTCGTCGAGCTGATCCGCAAGACCATCTGATGCGGAGATGACCGACGGCAGCGTGTTCGACCTGCCGGTGCTGGCGGCGTCCCGCTGGATGTTCACGTGCTACGCCATCTTGGGCGACGACGGGTCGGTCGTGATGGTGGACGCCGGGCTGCCGTCATCGGCCCAGGGTGCCCTCAACTCCCTCCGGGGTGCCGGTCGTCAGCCGGAGGACGTCACTGCGGTGCTGGCCACGCACGGTCACAGTGACCACGTCGGCGGCATGTCGACGGTGTTGGACCAGACGGCGGCTCGGGCGCTGCTGCCTGAGCGGTGTCGCCACTACCTGGAGGGCGAAACGCCACGAAACTTCGGGGTCGACGCCAACGTGCGGTTTCTTCCGATGATGGGGCAGCACCCGTTCAAGCCGGGCGCGTTGCGCGAGCTTGCCCAAGTGGGCCGCACCGATGGTTACGGTCGGCGCCCCACGTTTGCCCTGCCGTTCATTCCGTCCGGGTACCTTGCCGATGGCGACCCGGTGCCCGGCGCGCCCGGCTGGACCGTGATCGCCACCCCGGGGCACACCGACGACTCGATCTCTCTGTACCACGCAGATTCGGCCACGCTGATGTCCGGGGACGAGGTGTTGACACACGATGGTCGCGCCTGGTTCAACCCCGAGTGGGTGGATCGACGGGCGCACTCCGCCACCGAGGAGCGACTGCGGGCGTTGGATGTTCGTTACCTGCTGCCCGGTCATGGGCGTCCCGTCGAGGGCGATGTGTGGGGCCGTGCCCGGTCGGCGGGGGAGTGCCCGCCGGGTCGGGGCATCCTCACCCGGTGTGCGCGTCGCTTCGGTCGCTGGGGCTGACCCCCGTCCGATTGGCCGTGCGCTCACCTGCGATCCAGGTTGACTCGACGGCCCAGTCCGAAGTCCAGCGCACCAGATCGGCCCATCTGCCCACCTCGAGGGTGCCCAGTTGATCGCACCCGATCGTGCGGGCCGGCACTCGAGTGAACGAGTCCACGACCCAGCCGGGGTCAAACCCGGCGCTGATCAGTCCGGCCACCACCATCGCCCCGGTGTGGATGCCGCCCGCCAGCACGGGGGCGTCGTCGGCGCCTGACGGGTGGGTGCTCACGGTCGGGGCGACCTTGCTCACCCCGGCGTCGGCCACCGCGTCGGTGACGAGCACGCCGGGTTCGCGTTGGTGGAGGCCACGCTGGGCGTTGCCGAGGTGCCAGCGTGACAATGCCCAGTGCTCCGGGGGTCACGCCAGCGAGGGCGACAAGATGCTTGGAGTCGGGATCGCGCCGCCATTGGGCCCGATGGGCTCCCAGCCGATCGGGTGAGATGAACGGGCCTTCCAGGTGAGCACCCAACAGCCGGGCGCCTGCCTGAGCGGAGCCTGGTGAGGCCCCAGCGTGGCGGTGGGCGTCCTCCACCTGCGCCAGCATCTTGTCGAGGGGCCCGGTGATGAACGTCGGTGCCACCGACGTGACTCCGTTGGCGGCCAACCAGCGACGCCACGGCGCCCACGCCACCGGATCGGCCGGTCATGAGGTGCCTCCGACCCCCAGAGCCGTCGCGGTGGCCTCAAATGCCGCTCGTACCTCGGATGACCACGCGTCGCCGCCGTCCAGGGGCGGGCGCCCGGGCCGCTCCGCCGCCTGGTCCCAGATGTGGTCCTCGGTTGGGTCGAGCGCGGCGCGCACCTCGGCGAGGGCACCCGGCTCGGCCTCGACAGCGTCGGCGATGGCCGCCACCGTTGCCCATGCCGTCGAATCGCCCAAAACGTCGGGCACCCAACCGGTGCCACACGGTACGAAGATCGAGCAGCAGGGTGAGCCCAGCGCAGCGACGGTGAGAGGTCGTTCCTCACGGTCGACCGGCATCCAGGTGGCCAGCGAGGCGGTGGTGCGCTGGTAGCCGCGCACGTGCATGCACACGCTGACACCCGAGAAGTCGTCGCGCACGTCCTCCGGTGGAGGCACGATCCGGCCCTCGTTGTGGGCGCGCGCGACCGGATCCCCCCATGGGGCGGTGCCGTGGCTGCGCAACACCGCGACGGCGTCGGCGACCGACGGCGAATCATGGCGGTTGGCGACGAACGCCGACGTGCATGCCAGGCGATGGTCGGCCAGTTCGGTGGGTACGTCCGGGTGGCGCCGCGTGCCCCAAACCTCCGGGTCGGCCCCGCCGCCCGATCGGTCCCAGGCGACGTCGTCGGTCAACCGATTGGAGATCGCACCGCCCAGAGGCAGTTCGCGCGCCACCCAGGCTGCGCCGCTGGTCTCCATCTGCCACACCGTGGACGGATCACCGATGAGAAACGACGACCAGTAAGGCTCGGTTCCGGTGCTTGGGTCGTCGCCCCGCTCGCCGCCGCCCCCCTGGCCGTAACGATGGAGGTAGCGGCCGATGAGCAACACGGCGTGGGCGGCGTCCGTTGCCCGTTCGGCGGCGAGGCGCACCAGGTCCATGCCGATCAGACCCGGCGCCACCGCCGCCGGGTCGTCGGTGGTCCACACCTTCTCATTGCCGATCGCCACCCGCTGGGTGGACAGCGCCGTCTCGGCGCCCCACAGCCAGTCGGGCTGGGTCATCAACGTGCCGACCGACCCCGGGTCCTCACCCAGCTTCAGGTATTGGGTGGCCAGCCGGTTGCTCGCCGGCCGTGGACCCTCGTAGTTGATCAGTTGTGGCTCGGCGACCGGTCGATCGGAATTCTTGGCGAACAGCGTGCCGGTGGGGGTGGTCACGGCGAAGGTGTCGCACATGGAGCTTCTCCTTCAATCTGGAGGCCCCAGTGTCGCACGAGCGGCGAACCGAAAGGCCTGACCCACCGGCAGCCTGGCTACCATCGACCCCCGTGGCACCCAAGCGAGTACTCACCCCCCAGGCCGACGACTTTCCCCGCTGGTATCAGGACGTCATCAATCGGGCCGAGCTGGCCGAGAACGGCCCGGTGCGCGGCACCATGGTCATCCGCCCGTACGCGTATGCCATCTGGGAGCACATGCAGGCCGAGGTCGACGCCCGCCTGAAGGCCACCGGCGCTGAGAATGCCTATTTTCCGTTGTTCATCCCCGAGGAGTACCTCACCCGGGAGGCCGAACACGTGGAGGGTTTCAGCCCCGAGCTGGCCGTGGTGACCCACGCCGGGGGCAATGAACTGGAGCACCCCGTGGTGGTTCGCCCCACCTCCGAGACGGTGATCGGCGAGTTCATGTCCAAGTGGATTCAGAGCCACCGCGACCTGCCCATGCTGTTGAACCAGTGGAGCAACGTGGTGCGTTGGGAAAAGCGCCCCCGTATTTTTCTGCGTACCAGCGAGTTCCTCTGGCAGGAGGGCCACACGGCGCACGCGTCGGAGGAGGAGGCCAACCGCTACGCCGTGCGCATCCTTCATGAGGTGTACGCCGACTTCATGGAGGAGTACCTGGCCATCCCGGTGATCCGTGGTCGCAAGATCCCCCAGGAGCGCTTCCCCGGCGCCACCAACACGCTCACCTGTGAGTCGATGATGCGCGACGGCAAGGCGCTGCAGATGGGTACCAGTCACGAGCTGGGCCAGAACTTCGCCAAGGCGTTCGACATCGGCTATCAGGGGGCGGACGGCCGGCGCTCGTTGGCGTGGACCACCTCGTGGGGTGTGTCGACCCGAATGATGGGCGGGCTGATCATGGCCCACGGCGACGACGCCGGTCTGCGGGTGCCGCCCAAGGTGGCCGGTACCCAGGCGGTGGTCATGGTGGTGCGTGACGATGATCACGATCGGGTGGGCAAGGCCGCCCGCTACCTGGCCGGCGACCTGGTGGGTCGGGGTATCCGAGCCAAGGTGGACGACAACGTCGACACCGGCTTTGGCCGCCGGGCCACCGCATGGGAGCTGAAGGGTGTGCCCGTGCGCATCGAGATGGGGCCGCGCGACCTGGACGAGGGCGTGGCCGTGATCGTGCGTCGCGACAGCGGCGAGAAGACCCCCGTCCCCACCGTCGAGGTGGCCGGACGGGTGGCCGAGTTGCTCGACGAGATCCAGCAGGCGCTGTTCGACGAGGCGCTTTCCTTCCAGCAGAGCCGCACGGCCGATGTCGCCACGGTGGCCGACGCAATCGAGGCCGGTGCCACCGGGTTTGCCCGCCTGCCGTGGAGCGCCGTCGGCGACGCCGGGGTCGACGAATTAGGCAAGCACGCCATCACGGTGCGCTGCCTGCTGTCGGCCGATGGGGGAGTGGCCGAGAGCGACGACGGCGACGACCTGATCGCTGTGGTGGGCCGCAGCTACTGACCGGGCCCGTCATCGGCCTGAAGCTGCACGGAGTTCGGGTATCGTCGTGACGATTCACGCGAGCTAGGGGGCAGGGCAGATCAGCACATCCGGTACCTCCGCCACCAAGCCGACCGTCATGATCTCCTATGCACACGAGGCAGAGGAAGGCCCGGCGTGGGCCGAACAGGCGCTTTCTCTGGCCGACCTGCTGGACGACCACGGATTCGCCACCGAGATCGACCAGCGTCATGCCCACGAGTCGATCGACTGGGCCGTGTACGGTCCCGCCCGATGCACTGACAGCGACTTCGTCGTCTGCCTGGCCTCGCCCGAGTACGTGACGGCCTGGACCACCGAACAGCTGGGTACCGACAGCGGCCAGGGCAACTTCGGTGCGCGGGAGGAGACCCGCGCCATCATCGATCGCAAGAAGCGAACGGGCAATGGCTTCCTGGTGTGGGCGGTGATGGATGGGCGGACTCAGGGGGACATGCCTCCGGCCGAACGGTCGGTCAACTGGGTGGCGGTTCCGGCCGTTACCGCCCTCGGTGTCAGCGGGTTGCTGGCGCGGCTGCGAGGCCGGCCGCTTGATTCGATCGGCCAACCAGCTCGTGTCGTCGCGGGTCCACGTCCGTCGTCTGCACACATCGTCGGGCCGCTGCCCCCACGCTTCCCTTACTTCACCGGCCGCCGGGATCTGCTGAGGAAGCTGGCCGAATCGTCCCAGCGACAGGGCACCACGGTTGTGAGGGACTCCTTGGCCGGCGGCGGGGGAGTGGGAAAGACCGAACTGGCGGTGGAACACGCCTACGAGTTGCTGGAACACCAACGCGTCGATTGGGTGGGGTTCGTCGTAGCCGACCAGACGCCAAGGTTGATCACCGATCTGACAAAGGTCGCCGAACGGCTGGGAGTGCCGCCGCTTCAGGACGACGAACCGGCCGAGTGGTTCTTTGCTCGGATTCGGGAAGCGCTCGAGGGTGGTCGTGGGGGCTCGTTTCTGCTGATCGTCGACAACGCTGAGCCCGAGGTGCCGCTCGCCGACCTGCTCCCCCGGCAAGGGAATGGGCAGTTGGTGATCACCACCCGGGATCGCCAGTTGGGCGAAACACTGGCCGCGGAACCGCTGGTCGTCGATGTTTTCGACCCACAGACTGCCCTCGAGCTGTTGCGCCGGCGCGTCCCGGATTTGTCGATCGACGATCAGAAGCTCGCCACGTTGGCCGAGCGAGTCGGGTTTCTGCCGATTGCGGTCGACCTGGTGGGGTACCAACTGGCGAATGGCTACGGCCCGGCCGAGGTGTTGGCTGGTCTCCCCGAGTTCAACGCGGCGCGACGCGATGTCACCATCGGGGCGCTCTGGCAGAACACCCTGCCGCGCCTCAACCTGCCCGCCCAGCGGTTGCTCGAACTCTTCTCGGTTCTGGCGCCGGACCGTATCCCGGTTGGGCATCTCGACAGCGTTGAGTTTGACCCACCGATGGACTCCCCCCGCCATGCGTTGGCGACGCTGCAGCGTTGGGGTCTCATCGAGCGCATTCCAACCGGCAGCGGTCCCACCGTTTCGATTCACCGCGTGCTGCAGGATGTGGTGCGCAGGGGGACGGCGGAGTTGGCCGGTGGGTACACGGACGCAGCGAGCCTGCTGAGGTCGGCGTTGCCTGCTGATGTCACCCATCCCGATGGCTGGCCGTCGGCTGCCGTTCTCGATCCGCATGTCCGCGTGCTGTTGGAGGGCGTAGATCAGGCTGAGTCCCCAAGCGTCGAGCTTGCCATGGCGGTTCGCCTACTCGCCGATCGGGTGGCAACGGCTCGTCAGTACGGTGGCGACAATCGCAGCGCGGTACCGTTGTTTGAAGTCGTCGAGAGATTTGCGCACAAGTTTCTCGGTGTCGATCACCCGTCCACGTTGACCGCCCGAGCGAACCTCGCCGGCTCCTATCGGCAGGCGGGACGCACCAACGACGCCATCACCATTGAGGAGCGGGTGGTCGAGGACAGTGAACGGCTGATCGGTGTCGATCACCCGTCCACGTTGACCGCCCGAGCAAACCTCGCCGCCTCCTATCGGCAGGCGGGACGCACCAACGACGCCATCACCATTCTGGAGCGGGTGGTCGAGGACCGTGAACGGCTGATCGGTGTCGATCACCCGGACACGTTGACCGCCCGAGCAAACCTCGCCGCCTCCTATCGGCAGGCGGGACGCACCAACGATGCCATCACCATTGAGGAGCGGGTGGTCGAGGACAGTGAACGGCTGATTGGGGTCGATCACCCGGACACGTTGACCGCCCGAGCAAACCTCGCCGCCTCCTATCGGCAGGCGGGACGCACCAACGACGCCATCACACTGCTCCAGGAGGTGGTCGATCGACAGGACGGCGTCATCGGACCTGATCACCCCGATGCCGTGGCGCATCGGGAAGCGTTGGTTGGCTGGAGGCGGGAGGCTGACGAGCGGTGATCGGATGCGGCCGCTGCGACCGCAGCTACTGAGACCTGCGGAGCCGGAACGCGTCAGAGTCCCCCCATGGGGAAGAGGTCAACCGGTCTGAGCCTGTCGGTACCGTTCGGCGAACGCTGCGTTGAAATCGAAGAGGTACACACCAGCGCTGAGGTGTTCGGCCGATTGAACGATCGGAGCGAACTCCGAGATGGCGGTGACCGCCCGCTTGCCCTCCGCGCAACCGAGGCTGAGGACGGCGACGCGGCTGATGTCGCCCAGGGGGCCGAATTGACGCAACCCGTAGACCAGGCCGGCCAGCGTGGCCACGGCCAACATGATCTGGGGCCACATGAACCCGTCGAGCGGCGTGAACCTCAGGGGCGGACCGTCGGCTTGTACGTCCAGCTGCACCAGTCGCACCGCCCGCGACCAGTACCACCCGTACTCCCGGAAGGAGAGCGGCGCCATGCCGTCGACCCAGTAGGTTCCGAGCACGTCGCGGCCCGATGTCGTGGTCACCGGCCACAGGGCGGCCAACGCCGTCGAGACGCCCCAGGTGGCACCGAGGACGGCGAGCCGTCGGTAGCGCTGCCTGCGCAGCGCCTCCAGCCCGAGCACCACCCCGATGGAAGCCAGCGTGAACGCTGCCGGAAGTGCCCGAGATCAACGGGACCATCCGCAGCGCCTGACCGGACGATCCCAGCACTCAGCTGAGGGACTTGACCGCCCCGAGAAATCCCGCTGGCGCCGACTGGTAACCGTCGAGTTGGTTGCTCAGCAGTCAACCGAGGTTGTGGTCGACAAAGTTGTTGGCAAACGTGGCCTCATCGAGCCACAACGATCGTCCGGACGCATACTGGCGAAGCCGCACGAGCACTCCGACCGCCGCCAACACGAGCAGCTCCAGGCTCGTGGACAGAGTGAATCCAGAGGTGCATGACGCCACCGGCCGAGCCCGGGGGTGTCGTCGGCGCGATGATGTGGGGGTGCATCCCCTCGTTCGCGTTGGCCGGCCCACCCCCCTCCCCGATGCCGAGCGTCAAGCGATACTCGACGCGCCGGTCTTCGGTGAGTCGTTCAGCGACCACATGGTGCTGATGCGGTGGGCCGATGGTGCGTGGGGGCCGATCGAGGTGCATCCGTTCGGTCCGCTGTCGCTGAGCCCGGCGACGCTGGCGCTGCACTACGGGCAGTCGATCTTCGAGGCGTTCAAGGCATATGCCCAGGCCGACGGGTCGGTGGCGGTGTTCCGCATCGAGGCCAATGCCACCCGCATGAACCGCAGTGCCGAGCGCCTCGCCATGCCGCCCCTGCCCGAAGGAGCCTTTGAGCAATCGTGCGTGGCACTCGTGGATGCCGACAGAGCCTGGGTGCCAACGTCGGATGGGTCGGCGCTGTACGTGCGGCCGTTCCTCTTTGGGGTGGAGGCCCACCTGTCGGTTCGCCCGGCCAACGAATACCTGTATGCGGTGATCGCGTCGCCGGTGGCCTCGTACTTCGGGCCCGTGCTGGGGGCCATCAGCGTGGCGGTGGAACCCGTCGACGTCCGGGCCACGCCGGGGGGTACCGGCGCCGTGAAGTTTGCGGGCAACTACGCCGCGGGGTTCAGGGCCCACGGCCGGGCGGACGCGGCTGGAGGCGACCAGGTGTTGTGGCTCGATGCGGTGGAGCACCGTTGGGTGGAGGAACTCAACGCCATGAACGTGATGTTCTTGTGGGAGCGCGACGGGCACACGGTGCTGACCACGCCACCGCTCAGCGGCACGATCCTGGAGGGTGTCACCCGTGCATCGCTACTGGAGGTCGCCCGGGATTCCGGCGGTGAGTTGCGCATCGATGAGGTGGTGGAGGAGCCGACCTCCATCGAGGATGTTCGCGACGGCATCGAGGACGGAACGCTGTTGGAGATGTTCGCCTGCGGCACCGCTGCGGTGATCGTGCCCATCGGACGGTTGATCGACGCCGGAGTCACCCGTGTGGTGGGAACTGGGGATCCGGGTGGGTTGACCATGGCCCTGCGGTCCGCGCTGCTCGACATCCAGTACGGGCGGACGGCCGACACCAGGGGCTGGATGCGTACCGTCGACCCGGCGGACCAGCGCCGCCACGTGGGGAGGATGTCGGGTGGCAATGGAGGCAGGAGTGCGGCCGACTAGCATGGGTGAAGCTTGAGTCGCCTGAGTGGGGCGTGGGTCGCCGGCCCACGCCACTTCTTTGTCTGGCGCAGGCTCACAACCGATGCAAGAACAACCACAGGGAGGTGCCGATGCTCGACGATGCGAAGTTGATCGACATCATCGAACCTGTGGTGAGCGCCGCAGGATTCACCCTGTACGACGCCGAATTTCGGGGTGCCTCGTTGCTGGTGATGGTGGATGGCCCTCATGGGATCAACCTCGACCAGGTGGCCTCGATCAGCCGCACGATCAGCCGGCACCTCGACGAGGACGACCCAATCCCCGGCAAGTACACCCTGGAGGTGTCGACCCCGGGGTTGGAGCGGCGACTCCGCCGAAGTGACCATTTTCTTGGCGCCATCGGCGAGTCGGTGAAGGTGAAACTCAACCCGGGAACTGCCGGAGAGCGGCGCGCCGACGGCGAGCTGATCGCCGCCGACGAGACCTCCGCCACCATCCGCACCGCAACCGGAGACGAGCGCACCGTGGCGTTGGCCGACATCGACCGGGCCCGTACCCACTTCGAGTGGGGTCCGGCGCCTAAACCGGGCAAGGGGTCGAAGCCCGGCAAGGGTTCCAAGCCCGGGAAGCAGAAGGCCAGCGCGAAAAAAGCGCAGCCGGGGGCCGACGTGAACGAATCCCAGACCGAAACTCCGAACAACCCGGGTGAATCCACCCCGACCGACCGAGGACAGAGCCAGCCATGAACCCGAACATGATGGAAGCGCTGCACGAACTGGCCGCCCACAAGGGCATCTCCACCGAGACCTTGCTGACGGTGTTGGCCGACGCCATCGACGCCGCCTACAAGAAGATGCCCGGGGCCGAGGAGTTCGCCTGGACCGAGATCGACGCCGAGACCGGCGAGATTCGGGTATGGGCCCAGGAGCTGGGCGAGGACTACGAGCTGCTCGGCGAGCCCTACGACGTGACCCCCAACGACATGGGGCGCATCGCCGCTCAGGCCGCCAAGCAGGTGATGAACCAGCGCATCCGTGAGACCGAGCGCGAAATGAAGTACGAGGAGTATGCGGGCCGCGAGGGCGGCATCGTCACCGGCATCGTGCAGCAGACCGACAGCCGGTACACGTTGCTCGACCTGGGCCGTGTCGAAGCGCTCATGCCCCAGAGCGAGCAGGTGCCTCACGAGCGGGCGCATGCGGGCGACCGCGTGAAGGCCTACATCGTCGAGGTGCGCATGACGGCGAAGGGCCCCCAGATCGTGGTCAGCCGCACACACCCGGGTCTGATCCGACGCCTGTTCGAGATGGAGGTGCCGGAAATTGAAGACGGCATCGTCGAAATCAAGGCGTGCGCCCGCGAACCAGGCCAGCGCACCAAGATCGCCGTGTGGTCCAACGACCCCAACATCGACCCGGTCGGTGCCTGCGTCGGCGCCCGGGGCGCACGGGTGCGCCAGGTGGTCAACGAACTGCGGGGCGAGAAGATCGACATCGTGCCGTTCTCCGATGACGAGATCGAGTTTGTTGCCAAGGCGCTTCAACCGGCACGGGTGCGCGAGGTGCGCATCCACCGTGACCTGGGCACCGCCGAGGTGATCGTTCCCGACTTCCAGTTGAGCCTGGCCATCGGCAAGGAGGGTCAGAATGCCCGCCTGGCCCACCGCCTCACCGGCCTGCGCATCGACATCCGATCCGAGACCGAGGATGCACAGAGCGAGTACCAGCCCTATGGGGAGTCCGCTGACTACGCCGACGGCGAATGGGTCGTGGACGAGGCGACCGGCGATCAGATGTGGCAGCCGGCCGACGGCAGCGACCCGATCAGCCTGGACGAGTGGAACAAGATGAACGCCGAAGGCGAGCCTGCCGCTGAGCCTGAAGGCGAGACGGCCGCTGAGCCGGAAGCCGACGGTGGCGCCGACTCCGAGGATGCTCCAGACGGCGACGCGCCTGCCGACACCGATGATGGTGACATCGACGAGGCTGCGATCGACCAACCCGGCGATGAGGCGGCCGAAGCCGACGAGACCACCTAGTGGGTGGTGAGCGTTCGGCGCGATAGGGCCGCACGCGCGAGACTGGATCGTCCGCCCAAAAGCGGACGCGTTCATTGCTCAGTCACGAATCGCCCCCCGACGAGGCACCAGCATGGCCAAGTCGTGGGAATCAGCGTTTCGATCTGCGCCCCACACCTCTTGAACATCGGGCCACGATTGGTCTCGGTGGGCACAGCATCACTCCAGCGTTCAGCACAGCAACCACATCACGCGAAGTACAGGGATCATCTTGGCAGCAAAGAAAATTCGGGTCTTCGAACTGGCCCGTGAGCTCGGTATGACCAATAAAGAGGTCTTGGAGCTCTCCGAAAATCTGGGCGTCGGCGTCAAGAGCCACAGCTCCGGCATGATCGAGGCGCAGGCAGACCGCGTCCGTCGCAAGGCCGAGCGTGAGGGCCTGACCCGTGACGAGCAGCCGGAGGAACCTGTCAAGAAGGCGCCGGCCAAGGCAGCGGCCAAGAAGGCACCTGCAAAGACACAGGCAGCCGGCGCCAAGCCAATGCGCGCCACCGGCAAAGCGACCACCGAGGACGCCAAGCCGATGCGCGCCACCGGCAGGGCGATGGAGGCCCCCGACGAATCGGCGGAGGTGAAGCCGGCCAGCCCTCCGGTGCCCACGCCCGATCCGGTCGCCCCGTTTGACTCGGGCCCGAAGACCGCGCCTGCGGGCGCCGCCTCGCCTGGGACCAAGCCACGCCCCAAGATGCCGCCGCCCCCTCCCGGGTCTCGCCGCACCGTGTCATCCCGGGATCGCGCCCGGGCCATGCACGTTGAGGCTCAGTCGGTGTCCGCCGCCACCCCCGACACCACCAAGCCCCCCCAGCCTCGATCCGCCGATCGACCGATGCGGGCCACCGGCAAGGTGGTGGCGCCCCCCGCCGGCCACCAACTGGCCAGAGAGGCCCAGGCAAAGGAGGCCGAGGCTCAGGCCGCGCGAGACGCCGAGGCCAGAGATGCTCAGGCTCGGGTCGACGCCGAGGCCGCCCAGGCGGAGCAGGCTGCGGCCGCGGCTGCTCCAGAGGCGCCTGCAGCCGAAACTCCTCCGGAAGCGCCAGTGGTCGAGACCGCTGCGCCAGAGGCCGCTGCACCGGTTGTAGAGGCTGCAACCGGTTCCGAATCCACTGACGTGGTGACCGAGGCGGTGGCCGCCGGTGAGTCCGGCGACACGGTCGCCGAGTCGACCACCACCGAAGGCACAGCCGATGCCGCCGCCGATGCTCCTGCCGAGTCGGCCGCAGCCGGCCCGACCAGTGCGTCCGGCAAGGCGATCCCCCCGCCTCCAGGCCCTCCGACCTCCTCCAGCGGCAAGGTGATCCCCCCGCCCCCGGGCATGGGTGGCCGCATGCCCGCTCCGACGCGTGCCGGTCGTCCCGGCGCGGGCCCCCGAGCGGGTCGCCCGGCGGGCGGCCCAGCCGGCCGCCCCGGCGGTGGCGGTGGCGGTCCCATGCCTCCCGGTGGCGGCTTCCCGCCGCGTCCCGGTGGCGGCCCACCCGGTCGCGGTCGTCCAGGTGGCGGCCCAGGCGGGCCACCACGGCGCCGTAAGAGCCGTCGTCGTCGCAACCGTGACGAGTTGCAGCCCATGGACGCCCCCAGCTACACGCCCGACGATGCGGCGGTGCCCGAGGGCGTGATCGTGGTGGAGCGGCTTTCGCCGCCCCAGGACCTGGGCCCCAAGCTGAACCGCACCGCCGCCGACGTGGTGCGCTTCCTCATGCAACAGGGCGAGATGGTCACGGCCACCCAATCGCTCACCGACGACATGATCGAGCTGTTCGCCGCCGAGATCGGCGCCGAGGTGCGTCTGGTCGACCCGGGCGAGGAGCAGGAGGTCGAGCTGGTTCGTCAGCTCGACGTGCCCGAGGACGAGCGGGACTACGACGATCTGCCCGAGCGTCCCCCGGTGATCACGGTGATGGGCCACGTCGACCACGGTAAAACCAAGCTGCTCGACCGCATTCGCAACGCGAACGTGGTCGCCGGTGAGGCCGGCGGCATCACCCAGCACATCGGTGCCTATCAGGCCGTTCACGACGGTCGTGTCTTGACCTTCCTCGACACCCCGGGCCACGAGGCCTTCACCACGATGCGGATGCGTGGCGCGGATGCCACCGACGTGGTGGTGCTGGTGGTGGCCGCCGACGACGGCGTCATGCCCCAGACGATCGAGGCGATCGCACACGCCAGGGCGGCCGAGGTGCCGATCGTGGTGGCGGTCAACAAGATCGACCGGGAGGCGGCGGACCCCAATCGGGTCCTCCAGCAACTCTCCGAGCATGGTCTGGTGCCCGAGGCATGGGGTGGCGACACCGTGTGCGTCGAGGTGTCGGCCCTGCAGGGTCTGGGCATCGACGACCTGTTGGAGCACCTGCTGGTGGTCGCCGACGTGGAGGACCTGCGGGCGACGCCCGAGGGCCGCGCCACAGGCGTCGTACTCGAGGCCAACCTGGATATCGGCCGGGGCCCCGTCGCCACCGTGCTGGTGCAGCGAGGCACCCTCAAGGTGGGCGATCCCATGGTGGCCGGTCCGGCGTTCGGCAAGGTTCGTGCGCTGATCAACGACCAAGGTGAACAGGTCAACGAGGCCGGGCCGTCGTCGCCGGTTCAGGTGCTGGGCCTGTCCGACGTGGCCCAGTCGGGCGACAACTTTGTGGTTGCCCCCGATGAGCGCAAGGCCAAGGCGGTCGGCGCAACCCGCGAGCGCTGGCAGCGAGAAATACAGCGCAGCCGCGACGCCTCGGCCCTGGCCGGCGGCGCCAAGCTGGAAGACATCTTCAAGGAGATTCAGGCCGGCGAGACCGCCACCCTCAACGTCATCGTCAAGGCCGATGTGCACGGTTCGTTGGAGGCCGTCACCGAAAGCCTTCAGAAGCTGGAACGCGACGAGGTGAAGGTTGCCGTGCTGTTGCGCAGCGTCGGCGGTATCACCAAGAGCGACGTGCAGCTCGCAGGCGCATCCAACGCCCTCATTCTGGGCTTCAACGTCCGTCCGGATCGCAAGATCCGGGAGATGGCCGACGAGGCCGGCGTTGAGATCCGCACCTACGAGATCATCTACAAGCTGCTCGAGGACATCGAAGCGGCCATGGTGGGAATGCTCGCACCCGAATTCGAGGAGGTCGTCACCGGCGACGCCGAGGTTCGAGAGGTGTTCCGGGTGCCCAAGGCCGGCATGGTTGCCGGTTGTCAGGTGCTCAACGGGGCCATTAAGCGTGGATCGCTGGTGCGATTCCTGCGTGAGGGCACCATCATCTGGACCGGCGAGATCTCATCGTTGCGTCGTTTCAAGGAGGACGTGCGAGAGGTGGCGTCCGGGTTTGAGTGCGGCATCGGCCTGTCGGACTTCCAAGACCTGAAGAACGGCGACATCATCGAGACCTACGAGCTGCGGGAGATCCCCCGCACCTGATCGGGTGGGTGCGGCGCACATGGCTGAGCTGAACGTCCTGGCGGCGCGTGTGGACCTTCGGGTCGGCGCTGCCGGATCGTTGAAGGCCAAGCGCGCCGCACTGCGGCCCCTCCTTGACCGTTTAGCCAACCGCAAGGAACTGTCGGTCGCCGAGATCGACCATCAGGACTCGTGGCAGCTGGCCTGCCTGGGCCTGGCGGTCGTCGCCACCACGCCCGGACGATGTCAGGAACTGATGGACTCCGCCGAGCGCATGGTGTGGTCCCGTCCCGAGATCGAGGTGCTGGGCTTTACCACCTGGTGGTTGGAAACCGACTGAGAGTTCAGGGATTCACAGCGCGAGAATGGAACGATGAGCAGACGACGATCGACTCGACAGCAGGCGACGGGTCCCGGCCGGCCGTTTCAGCGCACCGACCGCATTGGTGAGACCATCCGCGAGCTGGTGGCCGGAGAACTGGAACGCATCGGCGACGAGCGGCTGGACCTGGTGACGATCACCAGCGCCGACGTGGACGGCGATCTGGCTCGGGCGCGGGTGTACTACTCGGCGATGCTCGCCGGTGCGGAGGGCCGGCTCGACGAGGTGATCGAAGCGCTCGACGAGCTGCGTTGGCCGCTGCAGAAGGTGATCAACCGCAACATTCGGGCTCGTAAGACCCCGCAGATCAGCTTCGAGCGAGATACCTCCATCGAGGCCGGGCTGCGTATCGAAGAGGTGCTGGCCGGTCTCAAGGCGACCGACGAGGAAGAGTGAGCCGACGCTCCCGCAAGCTTGCTGGTCCCACCGGGCTTCTTCTGGTGGACAAGGAGGCCGGGCTCACCTCCCACGACGTGGTCGGACGGCTACGGCGGCGGTTGGACACGCCGGCGGTCGGTCACGCCGGTACCCTCGACCCCGATGCCACCGGGTTGCTGCTCGTCGGGGTCGGCCGGGCCACAAAACTGCTCACCTTCCTGGTGGGGCTCCCGAAGACCTATGAGGCCATCATCACCTTTGGCGCGGCGACCTCCACCCAGGATGCAGGCGGAGAGACAACCGGTACGTTCGACATGTCCGGACTCACCGCCGACGACGTGGTCCAGGCCGCTCGGGCGATGGAGGGGGAGAGCGAACAGATCCCACCGATGGTGTCGGCCATTCGGGTCGATGGCAAGCGGCTGCACGAACTGGCCCGTGAAGGCAAGGAGGTGGAGCGCAAGCCCCGTCCCATCCGTGTCGACCGCTTCGAGGTCACGCCCACCTTCGAGGCCGAGTGGGCCGGCCAGACGTGGATTGGCGGAGCGGCGCCGGACCCATCATCGGCCCCCGGCGGGATGCCGCTGGTGTTTCGAGCGACCGTGGAATGTAGCACTGGCACCTACGTCCGAACCCTCGCCCACGACCTTGGCATCGCTCTGGGCGGTGGCGCCCACCTGGCGGCGCTGCGTCGCACCCGGGTGGGGGAGTACTCCGTCGCCGACGCCTTCGGTTGGGAGGAGTCACCGGTGCTGAGCGCCGCCGCCGCGGTCGTACATCTGAACGACTTGCACCCAGGTCCCGAGGTGCTGTCCAAGGTGCGACATGGCCAGGTGCTGGAACGCGTGACCTTGGGGGCGGGCCCCGACGAGCCGGGCCCCTGGGCGGTGTTCGAACAGCCCGATGATCGTGGTGACGCTCAGGTGCTGGCGATATATCAGGCACACAAGGGCTCGACGCTGAAGCCGGGCGTGGTGCTCGTCGGTTCCTGAGAATCGACCCGAGACGCCGTTGGTGAGCTTGACGGAACTGCCGCGTTGAAACAGCCTTTTGTCATCGACACCCCCCCGTCCGGTGTCGTCACGAACGCTCCTGAACGGCTCGGGCGTACCCCGCGAGCGCTCTACTTCGGCACGGCGTCCTACGGCATCCACCTGCTGCACCACCCGATCCTGTTGTTCCTCGACTTCCGAACCGGGCTGGGTGTTGCGGCGCGGCTGTGGGGATCGCGTCTGGTGCTCAACCCTCGGGGTCAAGGTCGAGACGGCGGGCGGCGAGGTCTTCCTGAGGCGGTTCGGACAGCTCGATCACCACGTCCGACAGGGACACTCCGTGGCGCCCGGCAATGATGGGGTTGGCCACCAGCGCGGTGACCTCCGGTGCGGCCTCCATCAGTGCGGCCAGGGAGGCCACCACCTCGACCAGATACTCGGTGCCGGCCACGCGACCGAGTTGTCGACCCACCTCGGTGGCGCCCACAAGCATGGACAGGTCGGTCGTTGAGGCGGGCAGCACCCCCAGGAGCGCGTCGTCCTCGTCGGCAAAGACACCACCCATACCGACGGTGAGCGTGGTGACGCCGGTGCGCCGTCGGAAGGTGACGGCGACATCGACCCCCCGGTCGATCATGCGCTGCACCACCAGTGGGGTGGCGCCGGCCCCGAACCGCTCAACGAGTCGCACGGCGGCATCCTCGACGGCGCTGGGGTCGTGCAGGTCGAGCGACACACCGCCCGCCTCCGAGCGCAGCACCCGATCACGGGTGGCCCCCTTGACGGCAACGGGATACCCCAGCGCGTCGGCGGCTGCGGCCGCCTGATCGGGATCATCAACCACCACCCGCGGGGAGATGGGCACGCCGGCAGCTTCCAGCAGGGCATCTTCAGCACCGATGGGCAGGTCGCCGGGCCCGTGCTTCGCCAACAGCGCGCGTGCGAGGCGGCCGACAAGTTCGGACCGCGACTCGATGCCTTCCACTTGCCCCTGCGCGGTGGCTTCGGCGATTGGGTCCTCGTTCGGACCCTCGCTCGTGGCCCGGGCGAGGGTCCACGCCCAGTAACCGGCCAACCGTCCCATGGCCCGTGCGGCATGCTCGGGAAACTCGTAGACCGGCACCGTCAGGTCCCCCCGGTGCAGGCCGAACACGTCGGCGGCATCAAAATTGCAGGCTGCGATGACCTTGTCCGGGTGGCGAACAGCGGCATCGAGGATCACGTCGTTGACCGCCGGGTTGGGGCGCAATTCTGGTGGTGCATGCACCACCAGGACCGATGCGGAGCCGTCGTTGGTCAAAGCCTGATCCAGCGCTTCGGCGTAAGCATCTGCGTCGGCCCGCCACGACAGGCGTCGGGCGGCCACAACGCTGAGCCCGGCGGCGGCGCACTCGCCGATCGCCAGGTCCAATGCTCCGCCGGAATTGCCCAGCACCGTCACCCCGATGCCCTGGGGGATGCCCTGAGTGGCCAGCAGACGACCAACGTCCAGCAGTTGATGGAGGGTTCCCACCCGGATGATGCCCGTCTGGCGGAAGACCGCCCCGGCGATCCGTTGACGAAGGCGCGCCCCGGCGTCGGGTCCCGCGTCGAGGCCGGAGGCGGCCTCCGCCTTGGTCAGGGGCGACGCACTCAGGTAGGAACCGGCCGCAACCGCCACCACCGGCTTGGTCGCCGTCAGCGCCCGGGCGGCGCGCACGAATCGCTCGATGCGTCCGAAGCTCTCCAGGTACAGCATCACGCCGGAGGTCTGGGGTTCGTCGCACCAGTACCGCATCAGGTCGGATGCGCCGATGTCGGCGCGGTTGCCGGCTGCAACGAACGAGCTGACCCCCAGACCGACTCGTCGGGTGCGATCGATGATGGCTGCGCCCAGGGTGCCCGACTGGGCGAGGATGCCGACGTTGCCGGGAAGGGGAGCGGTGGGGGCAAAGCTTGCATGCAGGCGCACCGACGGATCGGTGTTGACCAGGCCGAGGCAGTTGGGGCCCAGCACCCGCACGCCGCCGCGCCGGGCGGTGGCCACCACCTCGGCCTCGAGGTCGGCGCCCTCCGGGCCGGTCTCGGAGAATCCGGCGGTCAGGATCACCACCGCCTTGACGTGCTTGCGGACGCACAGTTCCACCGAGTCGGCCACCCGTTCGGCCGGAGTGGCGATGACCGCCAGGTCCACGTCGGAGGGAATGTCGAGGATGGTGCGATACGCGGGCAGACCGCCGATGACGTCCGTTCGCTCGTTGACCGCCCAGACGGTGCCGGTGAAGCGTTGGGCCAGCAGGTTGTACAACACCTCGTGTCCCAGGGATCCCGGCGTCGAGCCCGCCCCGATCACCGCCACGCTCGTGGGGGTGAAGAGGCGCCGCACCGAAGCCGCGGCGGCCGTGGCCTCGCGTCGCTCGCGTGCGGCTTCGGCGTCCGGTGTGGGATGGAGGTCGAAGGACACCTCGATGACCCCGTCGGCGAACGTCCGGCTGACCTCAAAGCCCGCGGTGGAGAACACGGTGAGCATTTTGGAGTTGTCGGGCAGCACCGATGCGGTGAACGTTGCGAGGCCCCGCTCCCGCGCCGCTGCCACGAGGTATTCCAGAAAGACGCTGGCCAGGCCCCGTTGGGCGTGCGCGTCGTCGATGAAGAACGCCACCTCGGCGGACGGGCGGTCGCCCCAGCGCTCGTACCGTCCGACGCCCACCAGTTCGTCGCCGAGGAGCGCCACGAAGGCCACGCGGTCCACGTAGTCGATGTGGGTCAGGTGCACCAGGTCCTTTTGGGTCAAACGCGGCCGGGCCGAGAAGTAGCGGTAATAGATGCTCTCGGCCGACTGGCGCTGATGGAAGGCGGTGAGCCGGTCGGCGTCCGCCGGAATGATCGGCCGGATGTGCACCGTGCCGCCGTCGCGAAGCACCACGTCCGCCTCCCATCCCGATGGATACGGAGTGGGTTGCGGTTCGGTGCCTTGGTGGTCGCTCACGGTGCCGATCGTAGGACGGCCTGGCCCCGTGATGGCTGACCTGCGGGTGTTTCGAGTCGCCGGGGTGAGCCCTTCAGGGTTCGCCGCTTTGGTCCCTACTCGTCGGATGGTCGTCGCACACCGTACGGTGGTGGAGTGCTGATCCTCGGTGATGGCGCCCCCCGCCCTGCAGATCCGGCCGCGCGGGGTTCCAGCGCGGACGTGCCCTGGGACGGTGCAGCGGTGACCATCGGCGCCTACGACGGTGTTCACCTCGGCCATCGGGCCGTGATCGGCCGTCTCGCAGATGCGGCAAGGGAGCGAGGCCTGGCCTCGGTGGTCGTCACCTTCGAGCCCCATCCGGCAAGGGTGCTGCGGCCCGACTCGGCCCCACGGCTGCTGTGCGACACCGCCACCAAGCTGGAGCTGTTGGCCGAAACCGGGGTGGACGCCACCTACGTGATGGCCTTCGACGCCGATCGTGCGCTGGAGGAGCCGGAGCACTTCATCAAGCGGTTGCTGGTGGACGAACTGCGCAGCCGAATGGTGATGGTGGGCGCCGATTTTCGATTTGGGCATCGTCGGGGCGGGGACGTGACCATGCTGGAGGATGCCGGTGCTGACGTGGGATTCAAGGTTGAGGGTCTGCCGCTGGTAGGCGCCGACGGGCAGGCGGCCCGGGTGGAGGAGCAGGTCAGTTCCACGGCGATCCGTCGGGCCCTCACCGAAGGCCGCCTCGAGGCGGCCAACGTCATGCTGGGTCGACCTCACGAGCTGCGTGGCGTCGTGGTGGAGGGTGATCGGCGAGGCCGCACCTGGGGTTTTCCCACGGCCAACGTGGCGGTGGCTCCCGAGATGCTGCGCCCGGAACCCGGGATCTGTGCCGGTTGGCTGGTGCGAGCCGATGGCACCGAGCTACCGGCCGCCATCTACCTGGGCAACCGGCCAACGGTGTACGGGGAGGGTGGCGACGTCGTGCTGGAGGTACACGTGCTCGACTGGCAGGGCGACTTGTATGGCGAGACCGTGGCCGTGCGCTTCACCCATCGCATTCGTGGCGACGCGGCCTTCGATACTTTTGAGGGATTGACCCAGCAGATCGGTCGAGACTGTGACCAGGCTCGTCGCCTCCTTGGAGTTGCGACCGGCAGCGGTAGTACACGGGAGGTAGGCCATGGCTTCTAGGCAACTGATCAAGGATCGTCCCGACGGAGAGGTGACGGACCCGCTGGTCGGCCCTATCACCGATGCACCGCAGGGCGTGGGGCTCAGCCGACCGCCGCGCCTGGCTCGACACCGAATCCACTTGGACGACGGCCACCCAGTGGGCATCACGATGGCGGGCAGCGGCATACCTCTGGTGGTCATTCATGGCTTCACCGCCGAGGGGTTCCTCTATGCACAGACCCTGTCGCGTCTCTGCGGCATGGGGTTTCGGGTGATCGCCATCGACATCGCAGGCCACGGCGGTACCGCAGGCCTGCCGGAGGACGGCGCCAACATCGCCGCCTACTCGGCGTTGGTGAAGCGGGTGCTCGACGAACTGGGGATCCGCCACGCACTGTTGGCAGGCCACTCGATGGGCGGTCGACTGGTGACCCAGCTGGCGGCCAACCACCCCGAGCGGGTGTTGGGGGTGGTGTTGATCGATGCCATCGTTGGCGACACCTGGGACCGCATGGTCTATCTGTTTCGGGTGTGGCCCCCGCTGCTCGGGGCCGTCGGCGTGGCGCTGATGGTGGACTCGATTCTGGTGCCGCCCCTCTCCCGCGATCCTCGGCAGGCGGTCAAGTTTCTGCGACTGTTCACGCCGACCCTGCTGGGTCACGTGGCCAAGCCCTGGAGGTTGTTGGGTCCGGCGGTGTCGATCCTGCGGACCCGGTCGAGTCGCTATGCACTGGATGCGGCCGCGGCGGAAGGCGTGCCGTTCTACATCCTGCACGGCGACCGCGACGTGGCGGTACCACACCGCACCAGCGAGGATGCCGCCCGGCGCGTTGGTGCCGACCTCATCACGGTGGAAAAGGCTGGACACTCGTGGTTGTTGTCGGATCCGGAGACACTGCCGGCGATCATGGCCGAGCTGTTGGAGGGAAGGCTGGGCGACGACCTGCGGGCCGCCTTCGTTGAGCTGGGAGTGGGGGAGGATCCCGACCTGCCCGCCATCCATTCGGCGTGTTACGAGCCGGGCGCTGCGGTATTTGACCTGGCGCTCCCCGAACCGCAGGAATACACCGACACGGCGGTCAAGCGTGCCGGTCCGGCGTTCGCCTGGCATCGCCACGTACCGGACGTCACCGCAGCCTGATTCGTACCCCGGGCCGCCCGGCGGTAGCGTTGTCGGTTCGCCGGAACCTTCCGGCGCCCGCGTTCGGTGCGGAGGACGGCTGAGGCCGACCACCCACATGAAGGCCGGGCCCAACGCCCACTCGGAGCACCATGTCCAATCACGTTCCCACCAATATGCCGCCCAAGGCCGACATCATTGCCAAGCACCGGCGTGACGAGTCCGACACCGGGTCCCCCGAGGTTCAGATCGCGCTGTTGAGCGCTCGCATCACGCACCTCACCGAGCATCTCCGGTCTCACAAGAAGGACCACCACACCCGTCGTGGCCTCCTCCAGATGGTGGGACGTCGCCGTCGGTTGCTCAACTACCTGAAGAACACCGACATCGAGAGCTACCGCTCGCTGATCGCCGATCTCGGGCTTCGTCGCTAGGCCGCTTCAGTCGCCGGCGTTCAGCTTGTCTGAGCAGGCCGCCAAGGCCTCGGCCTCGGGCCCGACCGGCCGATAGTCACCATCCTCGAGGTGCTCGACGAGCACCTCGACACGCCCGTCGGTCTCCCGGTAGAGGCACCGGGCATAGGACTTCGCCACGTCCGCACCCACCTGGGACCCCGCGGTGGATTCCACGACGGTCCGTTCGAAGTCGTCGGCCGAGGGTTGGCCCGTGCCCCCGCATCCTGTGGTGGGCGCTCCAAGGCTGAGCACCACCGCCACGCCGAGAGCCGCCCGCCCGCAGCCGCTTTTCGTTGCGCGATGCCGGCTGTGTCGGGCTGAGAACATGACGATTCAGCGTATCGGGTGCGGCCGTTGTGGCAGCGGTGCCGGCGGGCGCAGCGGCGAGCGGGGATTGTCGGCTACGATGGGGGGTTCACGAATGCGGTTGAGTCCAGCCGCCAGTTGCCGCCCCCCGAAGCGCCGCCCGAGTCACCGAGCGACTTCGTTCCTCGCTGACCCTGGGGACGTTCGGAGGCCGACAACTGTCTGCTGGCCTCTCCGCTCCACAGAGGTGTGAGCCGTCGCACGAAATGCGCGGATGCACCACATCAAGGAGAACCACATGGCCACACAGCCAATCGAAGGCGCACTGAGAGTGCGCGCAACCGTCGCGGAAGAGACCGATCTCGTCGACGGCAAGGAAATCACCATGGAGGCCGGACGGCTGGCCTCCCTCGCCGACGGCTCCGTCCTGGTCGGCATGGGGGACACCAGGGTGCTCGTCACCGCCACGGCATCCCGCCGGGTGCGCGAGGGCGCCGACTTCTTCCCGCTCACGGTCGACATCGAGGAGCGTTCGTACGCCGCCGGCAAGATCCCGGGCTCGTTCTTTCGCCGTGAGGGGCGTGCCTCAGAGGCCGCAATCCTCACCTGCCGACTGATCGACCGGCCGCTTCGTCCGTCGTTCCCCAGCAGCTTCCGCAACGAGGTGCACGTGGTGGGCCTCGTGCTGGGTGCCGATCAGGAAAACCCCTATGACGTGCTGGCGCTCAACGGCGCTTCGGCAGCGTTGATGCTGTCGGGCATCCCCTTCGAGGGGCCCGTCGGCGCCGTCCGCCTGAGCTACACCGCCGATGGCGAGTGGCTGGCCCATCCCACCTATGCCGAGTCCGACGCCGGAGCCTTCGACATGGTCGTTGCCGGGCGCCAACTCGAAGACGGTGATATCGCCGTGATGATGGTGGAGGCCGGTGGCACCGAGGGTGCCTGGGAGCTCTACGAAGACGGCGCCCCCAAGGTGAACGAGGAGGCCCTTGCGGCCGGTCTCGAGGCCTCCAAGGCACACATCGCAGCCATGATCGAGCTGCAGCGTCAGCTGGTGGAGGTCCATCAGGAGGCTCACGGCATCCCCGAGGCGATTGCCTGGGTCCCGCAGGTGGACTACAGCCCCGAGATCGCCGACGCCGTCGCTGCAGCCGCCGGTGACCGCATCGTTGAGACCGCGTCGATCGCAGACAAGGCTGAGCGCACCGCTGCCGAATCCGCG
>ERZ1026796.127-NODE-127-length-66942-cov-5.096924_pt1 | contig 66942 bp, 109 predicted proteins | sample MGYA00520874_ERZ1026796 | MGnify/ENA primary metagenome ERZ1026796 (study PRJEB33270, sample SAMEA104284474) | anaerobic digester metagenome | biome: Anaerobic digester microbiome; feature: mesophilic sludge digester; material: Anaerobic digester biomass | place...
AGCACTCATAGCGCGGCGGATGTCTGGAGCGTGGAGACCAGGGCGCTCACCGACAAGGCAGGCTTTACCATCTCGGGAACCAAGACCACCCTGGATGACCTCAACGATATTTCGAGCGGGGATGTATTAACGGCGTGCGGGACTGCCCTTGATACCTACGACCCGCCCACGGCCACAGAGATGGCATCGGCGTTCACCGAGATAAAGGGCGCAACGTGGTCGAGCGCAACGGACACTTTGGAGCATATCAGGGATAAGCAATCTGATATCGAGACAGACACGCAGGATCTCCAGACGCAGATCGGGACCGATGGCGCAGGGCTTACGAATATCCCCTGGAACTCGGCGTGGGATGCCGAGGTGCAAAGCGAATGCACTGACGCACTTAACGCCTACGACCCGCCCACGGCCACCGAGATGAACGCCAGGACTCTCCCGTCAGCGGACTACGCCACGGCAGCGGCTCTGTCTACCCATGACGGCAAGCTGGATACGGTTGATACGGTTGTGGATGGAATACAGGCTGATCTCAGCAATGCGACGGATGGGCTTGGGGCGCTGAAAGCCCTACTGGACCAGATAGTCTCCGACCTGGAGAGTGCCTATACCGACGCGACAAGCCTCACGACCAATAGCCTCAGAGACAGGATCAGGACGCTCGGCTGGATCATCAGGAACAAGATGGAGGTCACTAACGCGAACGGCAACACGGTGATCTACAAGGATGATGGAACGACATCCGCATTCTCGGTCTCGAGCGCCATCACTGATGATTCTACGACCACGACAAGGAAGCGGATGGAGTAATGAATTACCTCCCCTCGGTATCCTACGGCGTGTACGGTGGCGCTACATCCACCGAGAAGGCCGCGTACTTTGCATCCTGGGGGCTGATGTCTACCCTGGGCGGCGCCTACGTCGATCTCGCAGGTTCCCTCAACACAACCTCTCAACTTACCGCATCTCTCAAGCGCTATATAGGTATGGCTGGCGTTGCAGATTTCACTTTCTCTGCTGAGAACGCCTTAAAAACAACTCGAAAAGTACAAGGAACTCTAGAAACCTCAGGTTCCTTAGATGGCACAACAAAAGTAACAAGAGGCATCTCGGGACTAATCAATGCAAAGGCAGATATGTCTCTCGCTATAGGATTTATGGTGAATCTGTCCGGTATTATAGAAGCAGGAGGAAATGTTGCAGGACAGATAAAAATAGTCAAAGATATATCAGGAAATGTTTCATCTACCTCATCACTAGCGGGTGTAGTCAAACCCTTCCGTGGAATGGACGGAAACATATTAATTCCTTCATCTTTAAACGGAACATCAAAAGCTACGCGGAATCTCATAGGAGCATCCGAAACAGTATCTGACCTTGCTGCCTCTTTAAAGCCTATTCGGGGGATTTCAGGCGTTATAGATTCGAGGGCTGAAGTCGCAGGTTTTACCAGCATTTTCAAAACCATCATTGGAGCTATTGCATCCAAAGCTAATCTCTCCGCTGCGTTGGAACTTTCAGGAACTATAGAATTTTCTGGCTCCATCAGTACCAAAGGAGAAATGGCTTCAAACCTTCGGCTAAACCTTCCCCTTTCAGGAGAGATCACTACAGCTCCTTCCTTAACAGGAAACATTAGAACCTTCAAAACCCTCTCTGGCGCCTTAGAAACAGTGGCATCCATCGTTGGAGATGCTATGCGTATCCGGGGCTTTTCGGGGGACATAGCATCAGCTACAAGTATCGAGGGATACCTTGTCAGAGACATGGCACTCTCAGGTGCTATAACAAGCAGCATTGACGCCAACGGAAAAGTAAAGATTATCCTTTCTTTTTCTGGATCAATGGATTCCTTAGCTTCCCTTATTGCAAGCCTTAGCACATTCATCCCATCAACATTGGGAAATCCTATAGACGTTTCTATTGTAAGTGTGTCAACACAAAGAGAGCTTTATTCCATAACAATAAAACGAACATTAACGGAGGTGTAACATGGGAAATATAAGTAATTATCTGGCAAATGCGCTTCTGAATCACATTTTCGGCAAGGGGACGTACACGCCGCCGACGAACATCTACGTGGAGCTGTCTACCACGGCCCCGACCGACGCCGGCACGAACGTGACTCCGCCCTCGGGCGGCGGATACGCCAGGAAACAGACGTCGCCCTCGGACTGGAACACGGGATCGGGCAGGATCATCGACAACGCCAACGCCATCGAGTTTGCCGAGGCGACCGCATCCTGGGGCACGCTCTCTCACTTCGCCCTCTTTGATGCGGCCACAGGAGGTAACTTCCTGGGCTGGGGCGCGCTGGCAACGTCCAAAGCCGTGGACTCGGGCGACACCGCACGCTTCGCTGCTGGAGATCTTGATGTTTCCTTCACAGCTTCGTAAGGAGTTTTTATGGCTATTACTGAAAAGGTCCAGCTAGGAAAGGACAATAGAAACGATATTATTCTTGTTGCAGATGGAAGCGTTCCCTCTCTCGCCAGCGTTACTAAGATGACGCTTACTTTTGAGGATGGGACTGTTATCGACAGTAGCAAGGATGAAGGCGTCTTTGACTGGAAAACATATAAAGTAACTGCTGCTGAAGCAGAAAAAACCTCTGTTGCGAAGGAGGGAGACGATAAGCTTGTTCTAAAGCTAGGAAACTCCTTCTCTGCAACGGGGCTTTACCATGCTGAACTTTCTGCCTATGATGATGAAAACACTGATGGTATTGACTGGGGTTGGATAACCTTCATAGTTGAGTAAGGGGTTTCATGAGAAGCCCCTTCTTCTTACATAATTGTAATTTACAACTTGCTTATTTAAAAACCTTTAACATGGCAACCAAACCATTGAGACAACGTATCTAAGGATATTGAATCAATGGTATTTTTTGGGGCGTATGTTAAAATTAGCTATTTGCGAGCAATGTGGTGGCTGTTTCCAGCTCAAAGGTGGAGGAAGGCTTTGTCCTGACTGCCGCCGTCCAACGGCTATGCCGTTCAGATGTGTTATAGTCGAAGCCCCCGGAAGATGCGAAGGTTATATGAAAGGCGTCTGTGAAATGTGCTTAGACTACTGTGCAGAGCATGATTGGATAGGTTGGAAAGCCATTGGTTGCGAATGGTGGAAAAAAGGGGCTGAAGAATGTTGCACAGTCACGAAATCATCCGAAAATACATCTTTAATAAGCTTGGGTTAGATGAAGGAATTCGAGCTTCCCTTGAAGAAATTTTCAAGTTCAAATGGGATTATTCATTCCTAGTCGGAATGGCAAACCGCTTTCTAGTCGGCGGCTACAGGCATGGGCTCGATGAAACTAAAGATGCTGATGCCTTGGCTAGTGAAGCTATCCGAAGACTCAGAAAATTCAAAGAAACCAAAAACCCTGAACTTCTCTATGATGTAGGAAATTTCTGCATGCTTATTCACAAGTTCGGAGGTCTGAAAGATCCTGAAGTTATTTCGTATGACCACTATGAAGACTTATAAGGAGAGATAATGAGCTATATCTACAACCCTAAGACAAAAGGAAGCGGCATCATAACAGCAATTCCTCAAAAAGGTCGTTGTCCTAACAACTGTGAAGATTGCTTCTTTCAGAACGGTAGAAGCTACTTAGAACCTCTTGAGGAAAACCTCCCGAATATGCCCTCTAAGGAGCAGGCCAGAGGCATGGTTGTTCGCGTCAATGACGGGAACGACAGCAATAACCAGCAAGCATTTGTTATCGAAGCCTGCAAGAAGTATGACCATAAGTTTTATAATACTTCAATGCCTATAAACTTAGACCATTTTGATGCTCCCGTTGTTTTAACAGTAAACCCTGGAAACCTTGTTGACAAAAATTTTTGGAAGATTGATACCCCACCTAAAAACTTAATGTATGTTCGTGTTCTTACAAACACATGGAATGCAGAAAATGTAAAAAATGCAGTCGCTTTTTACACCAAAAAAGAAATCCCCACAATCCTTACCTTCATGGCTTACCATGATCATCTTACCATCCCCTTCGAGCACAGAACGCATTACATCCTTAGAAAAAGAACCATAAATGAGTATTTTGCGATAAAGAGAAGCTCTTTCCTTCGGATCATGTCTCAGTTTAAGGAAAACCCTCTTGTTTTCTCTTGCGGTAACGAGGGTATTACATCATCTTGTAGGTTTTGTGGAAACTGTCTTAGGGAGTATTTTGTCACCGTTGAAAGGATGAAAAAATGATCTTTGCTAGTTTCTACACAGTAAACTCTCCTTATGAAATAAGCATTAAAAAACTTCGTAAAAATCTTATTTCTTACGGTTTTGAGTGTTTTATCCAAGGCATCCCTGCTGAGAAATCCTGGAAGGAAACCTGTGGAAGCAGGGGGGATTTTATAGCAGATATCATGGATCGTTATAATGATGATGTGGTTTGGATTGATGCAGATGCAGAAATCTTGCAAAACCCCAAAGAACTTTTCGAGGTTCCTAAAGAAGCTGATATTGCAGCTTTTCACAGGAAAGACCAGATCCTCCTAGGAACTTCCCTTTTCCGCAACCGCCCCCACGTTAAGGCTTTTTTACGTAAGTGGTCAAAAAAAGTCCCTTCATCACCAAAGGCCATTTCACAGATGGTCTTTAAAGACCTGCTCTTGTCACATCCCGAGATCAAGATCATGAATCTTCCCCAGAGGCTTTGTCAGGTTTTTGATCTTCCCATAGAGGAAGAGCCTGTTATTATTCATAAACAGTTTTCGAGAATGAAAAAAGCTGATGGAAACATCAAAACATTGCAGGATCGAAAGCGGGTGTTTTTACCCGTGAATTTGAACGGTTGGGCATTCGATGTTCGTTGTAATGCGTTACATTCGTTTTTATCCCATGCATTCGACATATCTATCATTCCCATGAAAGAAATGGCGTACAACGCGAATAAAGCTGATTTAACCTATTTTTGCACCTATGAATCAATACGACACTACGGAAGTAAGTGCAAAAGCGTTTGCGCTAGCGTTGCGGGGCTTGTAGTTAATAATCTTAAAAGTTCCACAGAGTATTTTAAAAACGCTAAGGCTATTGCTGTTCCTAATGTAGAGTGGTTTAAACAGTACAATGAGATGGCTTTAAGGCAAAAATTCTTCTACATCCCTAACTCTGTTGATCTCACCCTTTTCAAGAAAAAAGAAACAAATGAAAGACCATTTACAGTAGGATGGGTCGGAAACGATCTTCCAGCGAGGGAACACATAAAAAGGGTAAGCACCCTGCGTTCTGTCTGCAAAAGGCTAGGGATTCCTCTCCTAGAACAAAATTACTTGCATAAGCAGATCCCTCACGAAGACATGCCAGATTTTTACAACAACATAGACCTTTACGTTAATGTCTCCACCACTGAAGGGTCAAATAACTGCCTCTTAGAAGCAGCCGCTTGTGAAGTACCAATCGCAGGAACGCCCGTTGGGAATATGCCAGAGCTTGCGAAAAAGGGAGCTTTTCTCATAAAGGATGATCTCTCAAACCTTGAGGAAACTATCCTTTCAGTAATGACTATGACTGAAGAAGAAAGAGAAAACATCGGAAGAGGGATGAGGTTAGCTATGTGGAATCATTATAGCTGGTACTATGGGGCAAAAAGATTTAAGCAGATGTTTGATTACTGTCTGGAGGCAAAATGAATGTTCTTATCTTAGGAGCGTCTTCTTCGGCACAAGGAAGAACCCATTTTTCAAACGCAGTAGGTTACAACCTTGCCATAGGGTTTAAAAACATTGGTTGTAAAACTTTCATGATTGAGGGGAAGGATTACTTCTCCGCCGAGGGGCTTAACATCATCCCAAGGAAGGCTTTCGATGAAAAAAAGATGAAGGAAATGCATCTTATCATTTTCACGAGGGAGAACTATATAAAGAGGTTCATTATGGAGTTTCCCTTTCTAGGAATCGCCTTAAAAGAAATGGAAAGGAAGGAAACTTTTCCAATTTTCGCTTTCCGCTTTGGAAAACCAGGATGGTACAAGGAATTTTTCCAAAGCCCTTCAAGTTTTTACTACAGCACTGGGATATTACTTCCTCAAACTTTCGGGATAGCTAAAGCCCTCATAAACATTCTTCCTAATGGCGATGATATGAGGAAAGTTTGGGTTTCGCCTATGGGCGTTCCCTCCATCATTCCCCCAAAGCCAAAACATAATCCTTTCCCAAAGACAGATAAGGTAAACCTTGTTTACATGGGAAGGCTTCGGCATTCTCCCTCCAGAGAGGGATTTATAATGAAAGTCATGAGCCTTTTAGAAGAGTTCAGGCTTTATATCTTCCCTGGTTCTTTCTCCATAGGGACGAGCTCTAAAAAGTATAATCCTCTCATAGAAGAAGACTTTTCTCTTTTGAAGAAGCTCTTCGCTCCCGCAAAAAACATTTTTATTATGAATCCAGTTCCTTACGGAGAACATTGGGGATATTTGCAATGGGCAGATCTAGGCTTTGACCTTACACCCTCGTTCAATCGAAGAGGGAACGGTGGCGGAAACGCAAAATTGCTGGAGAATATGCGCGCAGGGCTTCCTACAGTGACAGAAATAGGGATTACAAACCCCACCGTGGGAACGCAGGTTGATGGAGTCGTTTTCGCGAAAAACGCTAACAGTCCTGAGTCTTATGCTAACGCAGTGAGGAAAGCATCTTCTAGAGTTTGGAACAGAAATTATATCGCCATTGGAACAGCTATGATGGAGTCGTATGAACGTAGGGCGGCGGAAATTATAGATAACATAGGAATGACAACAGGAATAAACCTTTGGGGGATATGATGACGAAAGAGTTTATACGCTTAGGGCACGCGGAGGTTTTAGCTTTCGAGGAAACAATGCGGGTGCAGAAGCATCTTGATAGATATTTCACCATTAGACAGTTCTGTTACGGGCGCGTTCTCGATATTGCCTGCGGAACAGGTTATGGGAGTTATATTATAGGAACGAATCCTAAGGTTTTAGGCGTCCTTGGAGTTGACAAAAACGAGGAAAGCATAGCTTTCGCTCAGGAAGAGTTTTCTGAAAGAACCGAAGGTTGTGAGCATATTCATTTTTCGAGGCAAACAGTAGAAAACTTCTATGAAATGTCTCACCCTTATGATTTTGAAACCTTGGTTTCCATCGAAACCATAGAGCATTTGGAAGATCCAACAATCCTTGGTAGGATAGCTAAAAGAACAGGGGTGAAAACAGCCATTATCTCATACCCTACGAAGGAATCAGTGTTTTATAACTCTTTTCACAAATACGACCTCTTGAAAGGGGATATTGAAAAGATTTTCAAGGGTTTTAGCGTGTTTCATGCTTTTGATTTAGGCAAAGAGGTCGAGATTTTGATCTTTTCACGAAGGTACGATGTAGACACAAGAAAATTTTATGCGGAGGAATCATGAAAGTAGCTATCTTGTATGATATTGATGGGTGGGCGTTTCATCATGAGGCACTGGGAATGCAGAAATACCTTCGTTCCTTAGGGATCTATGCTGACATAGAGCGATACCCAACGTTTTTTGCGAAAACGGCAGACTTTAAAAAGAGATCAAAAGCTACTCTCCCCTATGACTGCGTTTTTCTTTACCCAAGGCAAGCAAAAGGAATCACCTTTCCTCTTGAAAAGATGGCGGTGAAGATTTCTTCCTACGGAAAGTTTAACTACCAGGAAGAAAATGGAGCCACTTTCGGAGCTTGCCTCTGCACTTCCAGAGACATCATGAAAGAGGCGATAAGGGAGCTTCCAAAACATCCCTTCATAGTCTTCTCTCCCCTTTCGGTGGACACGGAGGTTTTTTATCCCTCCACAGAGAACCTTCTTAGAAAGGATGGGCCTCTTCGAGTAGGATTCTCCGGGAACACTGAAAGGCCCGTTAAAAGATTCCATATCTTTGAGGAGGTAATGCAGAATCATAAAGGTTTTTCCTTTAAGGTTTCTTCCTTTAAGAAGGAAGGAAGACTTCCGTATGAGGAAATGCCTGAGTTTTATCGCTCCATAGATGTTTTGGTTTGCACCAGCGCACATGAAGGTGGACCGCTTACAGCATATGAAGCTGGAGCATGTGGAACGCCCACAGTTTTCCTTTCAGAAAAAACGGCGATAGCGGGGGATTCAACCCCTGGGTATAATAGTTTTAAAGCAACAGAGGAAACCTTAGGTGAAACGTTGGAAATGCTTGCTTTCAACCGGGATTTGCTCACAAACGCTAAACTAGCTATCGCAAACACCATCCATACAAATCACTCATGGAAGAATAACATTTTTTCTTATGTAGGAATTTTAAATCTTTTGTCGCAGAGGTGAAATATGAATATAAGAGACAAAGTAGGGAAAACCCTCTCCGAAGGGTGGAATGATCCTGCGGAGATTAGAAAAGTTATTAATATCCTCCCAGGGCATAAATACCTTAATAGGAGAGAGCAGATACAGAGGAAGATTCTTTACATCGAGAAACATCTTCCGGAGCTTCAAGAAGTCTCACGGAAAAAAGGACAAGAAAGCAGGAAAATCCTGGATGTTTCCTGCGGAGCGGGAACGCTCATTGAGGTTTTCAATGCCTTAGGGCATAGAGCCCAGGGGACGGAGCGGCCAGCAACACCCTTCAAAGGATTTCATAGAAGCCAAGGAATAAAGGTTTCTTACTTTGATAGTGCATGTATTCCCTTTCCCTTCAAAGACGCGTCTTTTGATGTTGTTACCTGCATAGGGGCTATAAACTTTTATAAGCCAATCCCTATGTGGCCCTACATTGTGGGGGATTTTTTCAGGCTTTCGCGGGAAATAGTACTTGTTCATGCAAACATAGACATTGTGTGGAACACGAATAAAGGTTTTTTAACACGGCTAAGTCCTCCTAAAGGGTGGGAGCTTGAAATTGTCATCGACGGGCTTTTTAAGTGGAGAAAGAGATAATTGTAAATTGCAATTTGCAAAAAGAAGAAAGCATAGGTAAAAGGAGATAACATGATTCTTACAGACGGGATTCATCTTGTAACGGATGGAAAAATGGAGGAGCTTCATGCTTTCGCATCTGAAATTGGATGCAAAAGGAACTGGTTTCAAAACCATCCTCGATGCCCCCATTATGTGATCTGGGGGGCGCGGCTTAAAAAAGCCTTTGAAAAGGGAGCGAAGCGAGTTTCCGCAAAGAATCTTATTAAGGTCGTAAGAGGGGAGATAAGTGCTTCGCAGGCGACAGCTTCTTCCTATAAAAGAAAGGTTTTAACTTTCGGGGATTCCCTTGACTGAAAAAGAACTTTTTAAATGGCTTTTTCTTTTAGCCAAAACTGTCTCCAAGGGGACTTTTTATGATCCAAAGGAGCTTATAGGGGAAGGTTACAAAGGCTTTTATGCTGCAAAAATGCGATGGGACCAAGGAAAGGCTAAAAACTTAAAAACTTACGCACAATATAGAGCCCAAGGACAGATGAGAGATTTTATCAGGAAAGATACTAACCAATGCAGGAAGTTTCCTGAAAGAACTCCTTTCTTTGTTCCCATTCCTTCTGAGGATGGTGAAGAAAAATCTGCGGAGGCTTATGAAATAGAAAGAAGTCTTTCAGCAATGCCGGAAGAAAAGGATGTTTTTGCTATTAGCCTTCTTATGGAGGCTTTAAGCTCTTTAAAAGAAAGGGATAAGGAGATAGTGAGGCTTTACTATTGGGAAGATCTGAAAATGGCCGAGATAGCAACCATAATGGGCGTTACCGAGAGTTTTATTTCGATGAGGCTTAAGGAAAGCCGGGAAAGATTAAAAGGGAAGTTTTTATCTATAGAGGAGGATAAAATGAAGCTTTCACAAGAGGAGTGGGAAAGGACAAAAAAGGCATTAAAGGAAAAGCCTACGCTGAAAGAGGCTGCTGAGGAGCTAAACATTCCTGTGGGAACATTAGCCGCGAGAAAATATGCATTAAAAAGGCAAGGTAAAGAATCGAAGGCTGAAAGTAGCTACGTTTTTAAAATCCCTTCTTTTTCCTTCGAGGGAAAGGTTAAGGCCGGGGAAAAAACATACGAAGTAAACTTTAACGTGAAGGAGCTAATATGATAGGAAAGCTCTTCGTTGAAAAGGATTCCTTAAAGGAGGTAGAACATGAACTCAGCGTTTGAATGTTTTATCCTAGGAATGTTATTCCTTCTTTCCATCTTCGGTACCATCCAAGGGATAGAAGGGGTTTTTAAAGGAAGCTTTCTTGCTATCGCAGAGCTTCTAGTCTCAATAATCACCTTTTTCGTCATAGCTTACATAATTTGTGGAGACGAAAAATGAAAAAGCCATTCTTTCCTAGGCTCTCAAAAGAGGTTTATGAGGAACTCGCGGCGTTTTCCTTCTTTTCCAAGATTCCCCTTAAAATCTTCATCCACATAGCCATTGAGGCCGCAGTCCACCGAAGGAGGCTTCAAGGAAACCTCAGAAGGGTGCAGAAAGTGCAGGGGAAGAAGAGGAAAAGAAGCGTAGAAGTGGTCAAGGTAGAGGCTTTCGTTGAGGATACCTCCTGGGAAACCCTAAAGGACATTTCATACACCGATGAGATCCCTATAGTTGATTTCGTAGAAGGGGCGATTCTTGATGCTATTGATTTTTTCTCGACGGAAATGGGAAGAGGGATGCTGGTGCTTACGAAACCTCCTAAGCTCAGCGTAATGCTGAGGAAAAAAGAGGATAAGGAATGGGCCTATGAGGTTTTGAGAAGGTGGAAAGGGGAGATAGAAAAAGGTTTTTAAGGAGGAAATATGGTTTATGTTATTTCAGGAGCTTATAGTGATGCTGTTTTGTGGGCTCACCGCACAGGCGTAGCGATAAGTGATCTTAGATACATCAAAGATAGGAAAGACCTTCGAGGGTTGAGACCTAAAGAGGTTTTTCTTGTTGGGCAGTTTCGCCTGAGTGATGCTTACGGATCTAATGAGATGTTCCGTTTGCAAGAACGTGGAACAAAATTTATAGAGAGGTAATTATGATGGAAAAGCTTAGGAAAGAACTTGAAAGAATCGAGAAGTGGAAGGGGCTAAGGAAGGATCTTTTTAGAAACATAGAGCCTGCGATAACGACTGTTGCGATTGCAACGCCCACGGAGGAGATCCTTCGGGAAGGTTTCGTAACGCCCGAGAGCCTTCCTGCGTTCACCGCAAGGCAAAGTCACGAAAGCGTCGGAGGCTACGAAGACGACCTTTCTCTAGGGAAGAGACTTATCCAGTGGGGTCATACAACGCCTCTTGAAGCCCTCACTTTTACGTTTCGCGTTACAGGGATCTCCAAATCCCTGGCAGGTCAGTGGACTCGCCACCGTGTTGGGATTGGGTGGACATTCAGGTCTACGAGGTATGTTGATTCCTCCGAGAACGGCTTTGTCTACCCTGCGTTGGAGTATATAGAAAGCGAGGAGATTGCAATTTCTGCGCTTCGCATTTATGAGATGGAGCACCAGCGGATTCTTCAGCAAATTGAAAATCTCAAAAAGCTAAAAGTTGCAAACCAGGAGTGCCGAAGGCTCCAGCCGGTAGGCTTTGCCACTTCCGCCTTTGTTTATACAAACGCAAGGGCTCTTAGAAACTTCTTCGCTCTGCGAGTGGATGCTCATGCCGAGTGGGAGCACCGAAGGTTTGCGATCATGCTTTTTAACGTCTGCATGGGCATTGCCCCTTCGCTTTTCGAGGACATGATTCCTTCTTTTTCTTTTTTGAAGGAGAGAAAATGAAGGCTCTTCTCATAGGAGGAAAAGCTTCTGGAACATTCGTTCCCCTTTCAGGGGAGAGATATTGTGTAAGAACTGTTTCCTCCGCACAGTATGAGGAATATCTTCTTCAAGTTTATGTTTTTAGAAATCGAAGGCTTTTTGTCTACGTCCTGAAAGACTTTGATGAGGAAAAGGCTGAAAGGGAGCTTTTACGAAAGCTTTCAGAGAGAAGGAAAGATGGAAAGCTTAGTTATTAAAATCAATGGTGTCTTCAATCATTTCTTCTGCGGCGGCTGTGGGGGGATTCCACTTCCAGAGGATATGGAGAACGTCCCTGCGACGGAAATCCCTACTTTTTCCTCTTTTGAGGAAGCCTACGAGGCGGGATGGGTTTTTACTAAGGATGAAAGATTTCGCCTCCCCGGAAAACCTTTCGTGGCAATTTGTCCAAAATGTGCAAAAAAGTTTAGGTTCGAGGACTAAAAACTTAGGGAGGGAGCGTAGCTCCCTCCCGTTTTCGCCTTCTTCCCCTTTTAGAGAGAAAATGAATCCTCATTTTTGGCTAAGAAAAAGATGAATATCTTCCCAAAGGATTCAGTAATGTTTTCGGGTGGTTGCGGGAAGCATGCAAATGCGATGCCAAAAGCAGCTTTTTTCTGGTAAAACTTTACCCACCGGAAACATTTTCCCTCGTTTTACCCCGCCCTAACCCCTTGAAATCATTCAATGTTCAATTCCAAAAAAGTAAAGAAAAAAAAGGTAAAACTTACCCTCTCGAAATATTTACCCTTTTTTAACCCCCCACCGGCCAAAATTTAACCTTTTTTTCCTTTACCTTTTTGCCCCTTCCCAAAAACCCCCATTTTCCGCTTTGTAACGCATACCCTCTTTTTACCCTTCCCGCAAGGCTCAGAGCCATTTTCCAGCCTTTTTTAACCCCCCTCCCCCGGCTTTCGCCCCCCTTGATCCCCTTTTTGACCCCCCTAGTTTCCATTATATAGACTAATATATATATATATATTTTATTATTATTAATAAGTGTCTGCGAAGGGGTCAACCCCTTCTCGACCCCAGAGGGATGCGTAAAAATCCTTGTAAACCCGCTTTATAAGCCCCTGAAGAGGTTTAATATTGGTTTTACTGGGATGCAAACGTTAAGGAAAATTTTCAAAAAACTGAATAAATTCCGTGGGGTAGTAGCCCCCCCGTCTGAACCCCCCTACCCTTCCCTAATAGGGGAAAAATCCTCAATGATTTCAAAGACTTACGTTTGGCATGCTTTATGCATACGCACCGGCAGCGCCCGCAAAACCGCTCCTAGAGCCGATGGGGCGGCCTTTGGCACATTCCTTGCATACGCGCCATTGACACGCCTGTCAATCTATGCCGTAGGCGCACCTTGGGAACCGTAGGAATTCGCTTGCGGAGCCCGCCTACGGGCATATAGAGGAAAGACTATGGAACATCCTTGAAGGAATGGCCCTTGAAGGAAAGACTATGGAACATCCTTGAAGGAATGGCCCGTCCTTGAAGGAATTTGACGGCGAAAAACGTCCTGCCGCCTAGTTGAAAACTGCGCCTGAGAACATCAGGAATTGAGCACATCTCAAGCCCCTACGGTATACCCATACATACGTTCACTTCCAGCCTGCATTGCCTACTAGGACGAAAAAAAAACCCGCTCAAGGAATCATCCTCAAGCGGGTCTGAAATGGAATAGTGGAATCCCCTGTGAAATAGTTTTTTTGCCTTACCTGCCTAGAGCTTGCGAGTAAGCAGCCAAATGATCGCCAGTGCTAGGATAAATTCCAGCACTACCCACCTCCGTTATGCATTCGCTACCCAAGCTACAATCGCCTCCTCTATAGTGCCTCCATATCGACGAACGATCAACTCCGCTATCTCATCGGGAGTGAATAACTTCCCCTGCCGCTCAAATTCCTTATCGGCGATTCTGATCAAGGCGGTTGCGATCACGTATCGCCGATACCCATACAGCTCATCCTTAGCCATAGCCTCATCATAGTTAATATAATCTCCCCAGCTAATATCCATTCCTACTCACCTTTCTCCGGAGGTGGAGAGCATATCCTCGAATTCTGCAATAGCATTCTCCCACGCGTCCATCGTGTCCGCCTTTTTTGCGGTGCGCAGAATAGCTTTTGCTGCGTCTTTATCTACCGCAGCAGCATTTAGGAACAGATCCATTGCCCGCTCATAGGCAATGGCTTTTGCTGTGGAGCGTCCGGCGTCACTGAAAAGCTCATCCAAAGATAGTGGAGTTTTGTTCTCATAGGCGGATATTTTCCTATCCGCCGCGTTGTGTGCTTGGTCTATTTGGCGGGCAATCGCCAAATTGACCAAACGCTTTATAGTATCATCATTCATGCTCCTACTAAGAGCATTCGCGACAAGTGCCTGAATCTGCGTTTCACGGTAGGCTTTCCAGTTTTTGCTTTGATCATCCGTCAATTTAACTGTCTCTTTTCTCTCTTTTACTACGTCATTTTTCTTCATAACTTTCCCCTTTCACTTTTAGGTTTTCCATTCCCGAAAAAGGAATGGTCTGGAACAGAAAACTATCTTGCCTTAATCCTGAACTATTTCCCCTGGAATGTCCTAAAGCCCCTTTGAAAAAGCTTTTAAGACTTCCCTTACTCTTCTTACCTCGGGATTCTTCCAGCGGGAAATGTTCCCAAGGATATACAGACATTGAACAGCGAGTTCATGACCGCTCTGAGACAATGCAGCTATGCAATAGTTGACAGCATAATTCAAGGAAGTTTTGTAAGCTTTTTTGTCTTCCAGAATCTTCTGAATAGCTGCCTTTACTTCTGTTTCAGTCACTTTAAGTGTCATAATTCTACCTCATAAGATGTTTCAAGGTGCGAAGGAGTGCCGATAATCTCCGAAAGAGAAGATTCCCTACTAGGAACAGTAAAGCCTACATCTTCCAACATGTCAAAAATAACGTCTCTGTCCATAGTTTTTCCCTTCCCGGCAAAAAGCCGGCATGAAAGGGGATTCCACTTTTCCGTCATCCTATTTAGTTATCAAAGATCAATAAAACTAAATCCTCAATATCAGATTTATCGGCATAGGTCAAGAGGAAATTTAACATTCAGTCACTTTCTTTTTAAAAAGGGTAAAATCAGTAATGTTTTCAAAGGTTTACAAGCAAAAATTTTTTTCATCCCCTGCTACGGACAAAAAAGCGCAAGCCTTTGAAAATACAAGGGTTTTCCGAAAACTTGCGTTTAAAGGCTCATCACGCAAAAGCGTTATGCAGGATATAAGAGGATACAGGGAAGGACAAAAGAATGTAATGGCGGGCATTACAGGACCGGGAAAAGGCATATCAGGCATACCAGGACATGCCCGGATATCCAAGAAAAAAACATTCAATGTTTTCAATGGTTTATACCCAAAAGGACAATTTTTGATCATAACCCCTTGAATTCATTGGAGTTTTCATAAGCCCTTGAAAACATTGACTTTTTCCCTGAAAGCCCGTAACCCCTTGAATTCATTATCAAAACCGCCTGCCGGATGAAAACCTCAATAAATTCAAGCCCTTGGACATAACCCCTTGATTTTATTACCATTCTCCCCTCCTCTCCACTATATAATAAGGATACAGAAAAAACTAGCCCCGAACCCTATCCCTATGTCGCTTGTCGAATGGCTGTTTTCCGGTTTTGTCGAAGGGCGATTGTCGTTTTGTCGAAGGGCGATTGTCGAGAAAATCTTTTTCCTTTTTCTTTTTTGCTAATTGTTAATTGCAAATATCTGGGCAAATTCCTTAACATCTTGTCGTAAAAATAATAAACAAACTAGAAGAATTTCCTTTACTTTTTTGTCGTTTTGTGCAATGATTACCATAGAAAAGGATTATTTAGGCAAAAAGAAAAGAGAGGAGGTAAGTGATGGAAGGAAAACCTGAAGAAGTCACGAAAAAGAAATTTTGGAAATGTGCCTGTGAAATGTTCCATTATGAAATGGAACAAGAATGCTTTAATTGTGGAGAAAAAAAGGAAAACGGAAGTTGTCCAACTCCCGTTGAAGTAGAAATCTACCTTGAAAACCTCAAGAAGAACAAAGCTATCCTTGAACACCTTGTTTCTATCGTCAATACCTGCAACAATCGTTACAATGAGGGATTGATAACTGCGGCGGAGGCAATTGCAGCCATTACTTTAGCGGCAGCCTATGCTGAAACTGAAAGCTTTTAGAGGGAGGAAAAAATGTTTGAAGGTGACCTTATCTTCGTAAGAAAATTTTTGCTTCAGCAAAAAGAAGCAAAGCTTTTTAAAAGTAGGCAGCAGCTTGAAACTGCCTACAGAGAAATTGGAGAGAAGCTCTCCAGAACTCTTTTGCTTCATGAAAGGGTAACGGAGGAGCTTCAGGGTGTTTTGAAGGAGATTCACAAAATGGAGGGGAAAGTCAAGGTTATAAAACCTAGACTTTCCGTGAGGCCTAAAATGACATCAAAGGAGTTTGATAATGTCATGGAAAAGGCTCTGGCCCTTGCTAGGGCAGGAAAAGTTGCAGAAGCGAAAGCGCTTCTTATTTAAAGGCTGAAGGATACTAACCTTAAAGGAGGAAAGATGCCAAGTATAGTGACTCAGTACTTAAGCGCTACAGCAAGTCATGGTGCTAGGATTAAAGCTAAGAGCGCAGGAGGCAATACGCTGACTGTCAACTATCAGTACGATTTAAGTGATAGAGATAATCATATGATGGCTGCATGTGCTCTGGCAAAAGATCTTGGGTGGGAAGGAACCCTGGCCCAAGAAGTAACTGATAGGGATTATGTCCATATTTTAGTAGAATCAGCGTTTAAAAAGAAAATTCGCCCATAGCGAAAAGAGTAAGAGCGATTTTGAAAGCCTTTTCAAAGGGGTTTTAGGAGGGGAATATGAAAAAAGGAATGAGGCTTTTCCACCTGAGCACCGATGGTGCTCTAACGAACCTCACTCCTCGCAGGCCCAGGTGCACGCACAGAGGGGAGCTTGAGACGCCCCCTTGTGTGGCTGCGGCGCCTGAGCCATTGATGTGTGCAGCTCTCTGCACACATCATCGTAGTGCACAGGTGCTGTACGTCTACGAGATCCACCCCGACGATGTACAGCATTTTTCCCGAGTCCACGTTTCGTGGGATTCAGATAAGGAGTACCGGGCATACGTACCAGTGCGGGTGGTCCGCACTGGTGAAACGATGTCTGGAGGCAATTGTGTCCGCCCCTGCAACTGTGGATCAGGGTATCCCTGGCCCGTGTGTGGGCGGACGGATTATTGTGGATAGGAGGAGGCGCAACCAGACGCAGGAATATATATTGTCGTAAGGAGGGTAATGTGAATCTGAAAAGGTATTGGAAATTGGAGAGGGACAATAAAATGTCTCACCTTGGCCCTTGCCCGGGCGGGTGGTTTTTTGCTCATGAATTTTACCACGACTTGCCCGGGGATGGAGCCTGGACGTCCGCTCATGATCTGACATGGATGTTGGACCACGGGCGGGTTTGGGTAGCTAACGCTGAGGCGGAGACCCAAGAGTGGACAGAGATCCACTCAGTAGAGGATCTCCCCGCCTTTAAGGGCATGGCCCACGAAGACTACGACGCATGTACGACCACGTATACCGTGTGCCCCTATATGCCTGAATTCTATTGGCTCCCCTCCGATGAGGGGAGTCGGAAGGCGTTGAAAAAAGATGCTCAGCGGCAATATGTCGCTGAGTACCTGGAATTCAAGGCGTGGGATAAAAGATACAAGAAGTTTAGTGAAATAAGTTGGCGACGATCATATTAAAAAACGAAAAAGAGGAGGAAAAAATGATTGATCTGGTAGTCACCAGGCATCCTGGCCTGGTGGAGTTTTTGAGGGAGCGCGGTCTGTGCGCTCCAGGCGTAAAGGTTATCTCTCATGCATCCCCTGAGGACGTGAGGGGGAAGCATGTGTGTGGCGTCCTGCCGCACTCACTATCTTGCCTCTGTAAGTCATTTACAGAGGTGCCGTTGGCTCTGCCCGCAGAGCTGCGTGGGGTAGAGCTGAGTCTGGAGCAGGTGCGCCAGTACGCTGGCGAACCTACTACCTATATAATAAGGAGGAAGTCATGAAAGAATTTGTCGCACGGCACAATATCAAAATAGCCTGCGAAAGGGCAGACCGCAATCCGCATATGCCGGACTGGAACGATGCCAACCACTACAAATGCAAGCTTACAAGGGGACGCAAGCAGATGACCATCTATTTCAGCCAGGGCTATGGCGTAACCCATGAACCAGAAGCGGCAGACGTTCTCAATTGCCTTGCCGATGACAGCGCAGGCGTATCAAATGCCCGCTCTTTTGAGGAATGGGCAGAGGAATATGGATATGACACGGACAGCCGGAAGGCGGAGAAGACATATAACGTCTGCGTAAAGCAGGCCGCACGCCTTCTCTCGTTCTTGGGCGAGGATCTGTATAACGAGCTTTTGTGGGAAACCGAGAGGCTTTAAGGACAACCAAGCCCAAGGCCAGAGGCTAAACCGGTTAAAAAGGAGGAAGTCATGAAGGTAAAAGTGAATGGAAAAATGGAAGCCTGGCACGGCATCTGGCCGGCCAGGAAAAATTCTCGCCGGATAGTGTGTGTGCTGACCGGATCGGCACACACAGGATTAGAGGGTGCCGAATATCTCGGCACCCATTACTCCAGGATTTCTGGGGAGCATTACGACTGGTATCGGCTTCCTGCCGGTATCAAAATTATCAGAGGGGGTGAGGCATGATAACGCTGGAACAGGCGAAAGGCTTGCGGCCCGGTGACATTCTCTATCACGCTACAACTCTAAATGCTAATGGTACAGCGCAGAGATGGAAGGTAAATGGACAGGTAAAAACCTGGAAAACCTTTCCTGAGCGGGTGCGCGTTCCTGTAAAGCACGGACTTCGTAGTTATGATTATGTTGATGAGAAAAACCTTCATCTCATATGCCTGTCGGACCCGACGAGGAGGGAAAAATGAAAAAAGTATATGCCTACAAGGTAGTTCGTATTAAGGACGAGACCTCATGTAATATGCAGTTTCTTAGCAATAGCCTTTTAATTAAAGAATATAAAGATGCTTCCATAGTGGAAGCATATCCTGGAACACCTGGAATATTCTTATTTAAGAGGCTTAAAGACTGTAAGAATTTTGTTCTTACTTTTCCTGATATTTGGAAGGTTAAGAGAGTAATCCCCCTCAAATCAAAGGATTTGTTCGACGAAGTTGTAAATAAGTCATGGTTTGTAAAAGAATACTGTTATACAAGCAATGCGATTGACCATCATCAGTCATTGCTTGAACTGGGTAATATTTTATTTCATGATGCAAGACCAACGAACGAGATTGAATCAACTGGTATAAAAAAGTATTGGCTGAGTAAATCAAGGATCATACCGTATAAGAAAATAAAGTAATCACATCCGACATGGAAGAAAATAACATAGAAAATCTGGTACGTACTGCACCATTTATTGATAAAACATTAAAGGAAGAATGTTCAGATTATCTGAAGAAACAGGTTCCCAAGAAGGTTAAAGAAGGTTTTTTGATAGGAGCAAGTACTATTGCTTCTTGTTATGATGATGAAGATTTGAAATACATTATGACAATCCTTTATAAAGGGCCAAGTGCAATGTGGCCTAGTAACCTTGTTATCCAGGAAACTCCAGAAGGCACCTACACCTGCCAGAAGATCCAAGTGGTAGGGGATCTGGTGGAAAGAGGGAAGAAAGAGTATGAGCGCTGATGAAGTTTTGGAAGAGTTAGGAGCTTTTTGAACCCTTTCACGAGGGTTTCCTCGGAAGCCTTCGTGTGAGGTTTTAAAAACTAAAAGGAGGAAAGCTATGAAGTGTGTAACAAACGGAAGTAATATAAAGAGGGTTCCTAATGATGTTGCCATGGAGCTTACTAAGGGTGGTTGGTTTTACTGCCCCAAAGCTCTGTGGAAGGAAAGGACTGGTCGATGGTCTGTAGATAAGGCATTTTCTGAAATGGAAAAATCAGCGAGATAATTGTGAGTTGCAATTATCTGGAGAGAAGAAGATGATAGATAAAATCGTTAAAGATTACTGGGATGCTGCAAAACATGAAAGATTTTAAAGGGAGGTAAAAATGAAAATGGTAAAGAAACTCCTTGTGGGTGGAGCCATAATCTGTTCTTTTTCCTTCCTCGCATTCAATGATGTGGCGGAGCCGCAAGCTTCCTACGAACCCTTGTTTCGTGCTCATGAACTCATCCTCTTTCTTCGTCCTGATATTGACAAGGAAATGGCTGCTCTTATAGGAAAGCATATTGACCTCGCCTGTTTAGAGACTGGCCTAGATCCTGAACTTGTCGTGGCTCTCATAGGCAGAGAATCCTCCTTCATTCCTTGGAGTGTTTCCTCCGTAGGATGCAAAGGACTAATGCAGGTTCATTTCAAAGCCCATCCTGACAAAACCAAGGGTCTAAAAGAAAGTGATCTCTTCCAGATCGCTCTCAATGTACGCATTGGATGCATGATCCTGAAAGAGTATATTGATTCCTCAAGTACACTTTATGATGCCCTGGGAAAGTATGTCGGAAGCGTTACAGACCCGAAAAAAGACTATAGAAATGAAATCCTGCGGAACGCCGCAGAACTTTATGCTAGGAGGTAATTATGGGAAGTGAAATCTTTAGGATTCCTAACACCAAAGAAGGAACTCAGGCTTTTACCGACTTTTGTCGTTACCTTAATAAAGACCTTTACAAAATTCGCCGTAGAGGCCGCGGACCACGAAGTAACGGGAAAGATCTGAAAGTTGATGATGCAAAGGAATGGGCTGTTTACGTTCTGGATAAAAGCGGTTCAAAAATCTGTGCAGACGACCATATTATGATCCAAAGTAAGGATCTTGAGATTGAAACTCTTATAGGACATCTCGAGAGGACTAAGCATATAGCAAAAAGCTTTAAAAAGCGTTATGACAGCGCGCGAGATAGCTTCAATGATGTTTATGCATGCTGGGAGGACGAAAAAAAGTGGCATAGGAACACTAGCAAGCAGTTAATAAACACCCAAAAGAATCTTAATGAGGCAAACAGGCTCGCTACAGGCTACAAAATTGATGCTGAACAGTGGAGATTTAGTTTTTTTATTCTCCTTTGTGTTGCTCTCTCTGAATTTGCTATTTTAATGTTGTAGGAAGGGCTTGAAAAGAAGCAGGTAAATAAATGAAAGTTTGTTACCAGTCAAAAATTGCAGAAAGGAGAAAAAGATGACTTTTGAGGAAGCAGAAAAGAAATTGGCTGAGATAGCAGGAAAATCCTATTTTTCGTTATCCTTTGAGCGATCAACTCGCCCAAAAGGATATTATGAATCTGATCCTGAGAAAATTGTTTTTGAAACAACCTGTAGTGTTTATATTCATGCCTATAAATGGCACAACGGACCAACCTGGGAGGATGCTTTCAGAAAGCTGTACTTGGAAATGCATCCTGAAGAAGCAATAGAGGAATCTCCGGGGGTATAAAATGAGACCTTTACATGTTGCAAAATTCTATTTGGTGGCTACCCTTCTTTTTCTCGGAGGATGCGGAGCCGACACCTTTGATTGTAATGACTGCTACGATCAAGATTACTATGAGTCCCATACTTATGAGTGTGAAGAATGTCTTTTAGAAATGCTCGAAAGGAGTGAAGGATGAAAGTTTTAAAAGCTTCTGTCGATTGGAAATGTGCCTATGCAAACCATCCAGGACTAAGGATTTTAGTGGATAAAATCCCTGAATGGGAAGAAATGCTCTTTGAAGAGAAAGAAAATCACTATTTCGCGGAATGTGAAGGCTTTGTAAAGTTTTTCTACTACCAGAATCCTGGGGATGGCTTTGCAGGACGGCATTTCTCTATCAAGATGAAAAATGGAGAGGAAAAAATCCTCATGGGCCCTTGGTCCTCTAACAGTGGAAGTATGAATACTATAGGTTTTACTCCCTCCATAGAGGTATCTATAACAGACGATCCAAAAGTCTGGGAGAGAGGTCATACCTTCTGGGCTGGAGCCATAACACTAAAGCTTGCAGAAAAAGTTCTGGAGGAGTTCCTTCCTGAGGTAAAGCTTTATCACACTGAATGGAATGATTACTATCCTATGCTTAAGGATGGAAGAATGAAACCTTATCAAAACGTTCCTTTGTATTGTCGAACAGGAGATGGGATTTGTGCTCGTTGCTCCTTACGGAAAGGTGCTAAGGATTGTGCAGGAAAAGAACCCCGTGGGGAGGAAGTACCTATTCCTAGAAGGGAGGAGAGGGATGGAAATAGTAACGACAAGGCGGGTGAGTGATGAATTGAGTGCATACGCGCACTTACTTTAGTCCCCTAACCCATGAGCCCTTGGCAACAGGGGCTCACAGTGAGGAGATTAAAAAAAGAAGGAGGAAATGAAAATGGAAAAGAAAGTTAGGGTTATTTGCCCTATGTGTAAGGGGTTCGGGAATACAATCACCAATGCCAAGAACGACAAGCCTTGTATATGCAAGGGGTATGGCGAATTGTGGAGGCTTCCAGATGGTAGATATCTCGCCATATATGGGCGGGTTCCCTTTTGGTACTGAGGACTGCTTTAACCCTCTTTCCCCTGTCTGAGCTATCGGGCAGGGCAGATGAAAAGATGAAAGTATAAGGAATTAAACTATAGGAGGAGTTCTTATGAATATCAATACAGTGAAAGATCTTAAACAGGCACTGAGGAATGGACCGTACGCATGGCCCGGAGGCTATCCTTTATACTTTATTACCAGTGATGGAGCTGCGTTGTCATTCAAGGCAGTACGGGAGAATCTCCGGTGTGTGATCTGGTCCATCAAGAACAAGGTAAGTGATGGATGGAGAGTGCAGGCTATGGCTATCAACTATGAAGATAATGAGCTGTACTGCGATCATACCGGAGAAAAGATTGAAAACGCGTACGGTGAGACAGATTAATTATAGGGAGGGGATATCATGGCGATAAAATACAGAATTGTCGATATAAGCACACTAAAAGGGCTCAAGCGCGCCGAATGGTACAAGGCTCATGGCTGGATTATAGGATCGGTAGGATTTAACACGATACAGTTCTATAAAAAGAGCTTTAGAAGGATAGACAATTACACGGAGAATAAACGGGCATAATTTTTATACCCTTACAAACAATTACACAATAGGGGGTATTCTATGCGTCTGTCAAAGGATCGTTTTTATAGGGGCGATTATCGCATTGATAGAGGCAAGGGAGCTGAGGTTTTCCCCCTTTACAGCTATGAAACAAGCAACGCCCTGTACGATATTACGATAATCGACGGGGTGAAATTCTATCGGATAAACATGGGGCAGTGGTCGAACACGATTAAACCGATACACTGCGAAATTGAAAAATTTTTCAACATTTGAAGACAATTACACAATTAGAGGAGGTGTTACCATGTACCAGGGAATTGATTACGGAAGGGGGCAAACGAATATCGACAAGAAAACAGGCATTAGGTACGGAGTTATTTCTATCCATGAAGTAACTCAAGCATGGATAGATAATTCTGAACCTTTTTACCTCGTCTGTTGTCCTACATGCGGGCAAGAGCTGAAAAAGGGCTTTGACGCGAAGAGATGCCCGTCATGCTATAAAGTGTTCGAGGATGGAGACTTTGACTATATCGAGCCTTCTTCTTACTATATCAAAAGCGATGGGTATGTTGCCGAACAATATGATGATTCAGATATTTTCATAATCAAAAGCCCTTACTATACCTTGTGTCAATTCTGTTCTCCCTGTGCGCCTGGAGCCGGATACCTCATGAACCATACTCCTGATGGAATCAAGGCGTATTGTTTCGGGCATGACTGGTTTGACGGCGAAAGGGCTCCATATCCTGTGTACTCAGTAAAGACTGGAAAATTGGTTGAGCCAAAGAAATAAACCCGGAGGCGAAAAGATGAAAGTAACGGACGGGTATCTCTACGTGGACGAGTAGGAGGAATCATGATCTGCCAATACTGCGGCCATAAACTAACCGATGGAAAGTGTCTCAACCCGGCGTGTCCTGAAGGGCAACAAATAACCCCGCAGGAGGCGAGCGTGAGACTGACATACGCACAGGAACAGCAGGTCCATCGGTGGGCGAAGAACACGAACTACACCATCGCTGAGATGGCACGGAAGCTCGACTGCCCGAGCGTGTGGGTGGTCTGGGCGCTGGAGGGGAGATGATATGAAATCAAGCGAACTGGATGGTAAGAGGATAGACCAGGTCATATTCCCGAACGGCGAAGTGCTGTCCGTTAATGAGGAAATGAGTATGCGTTATCACTTTGAGTTTCATGGGGAATATGACGATGCGTGGGTTATCCAGACCGATAACGATGGAAATGAGGTAGCGCGACACAACGTGAAATTCATCGAGTCGATCATTTGGTCTAATTAGCCCCCGGCGAAAGGAGAAGAGTATGACCCCCAAAGACGAATTTGACCTCAAATCCCGCCTTCTCGCTGCCCTTTCAAATAAGGGGGAGAATTTGAGCGGAGATGTGAGCGTGCCGGTGGAGAAACTGGAGGCGGGGAGATATCAGATGATGATACCGGTAGAAATTTCTACAACAGGCGGACTCTTGCTCGATCGAAGGGATGGGCTACACGGGTACTCATTGGAAGATTACCCTAACGCAAGATTCTTTAAGGGATGGGCTGGAGCCCCGAACAGAAAGGCGGGTGAGTGAGTGAGCATAGTATTTCTAAGCGAAGTCAGGGTGAAGAAGACCAAGAAGGATCAGCGGTGTTTCGGTTGTTGCGAGATGATTCCAGCAGGTTCACCGGCTCATGTGCAGAACTTGTCTGATTCAGGGCGGGCATACTCCCTCTATTTGCATCCTGCCTGTGCGGAAATCATACGGGAAATTGAGTCCGATGTTTATGATGATGAGATTCCTGAAGGCGCAGTCAATGCTTGGCTTGATGGAATTGGCTTTGAAGGTACGCCGGAAGAATATCTGGCACGGGGGTGGAGTGACCATGAATAAAGAAACTAAGATGTATGCTATCGGTCAGGAAAATGTTGAAGGTAACGAATTTGCTATATGGCATGGACCTAATCCTAATCTTGATGAAATGCTTAGAGTTGTAGGCGTTAGCAAGAGAAGTGTCATTCTTGAGTATGAAGAAACACAAGAAGGATTAATGAATATTAAAGTTATCTATCGTTGGAATAAAACCATATGGGAGAAAGTATGAATAAGAAAATAATGGAAGTCTCTGGCCTAGGCGATATGGTGAAAGCAGTTGAAGAGGGGCTTTGTCCTTTCTGCAGGAATCCTGTAAATTTTGAAGATTTTCGGGATGATCTGTCGAGGAGAGAGTTTAAGATATCTGGCCTTTGTCAGAAGTGCCAAGATGAATTTTTTGGAGGTGGTAATGAAGAATAGGATGAAACGTCTTTTGGGTATCTTAATGCTGGTTGTTGTTTTTCTCTATCCTGTGGTTTGGCTAGCAACATCTTTCGGCATAGCGTTTACGATTATACTTATGACCATCATCTTTTTAGTCATAGCATGGATAGCTGTGGCTATTTATCTTATAGCTTAAGGGAGGAGAAAAGATGAAAACTAGTTTTTATGATCTTAGCATCAATGATCCTGGAGCAATCTCCATTGCGGCCCGAACACATCCTGACTTCACTGGCCCGAGGTATTCTGCACTTGCTCCCTCGAGGCATCTCCTCACTTCTATAAAAAGGGGTTATGTCAGTGAAGAATATTTTGAGAAAACTTATAGAAAGGAGGTTTTGGAGAATCTTGATCCAAAAAAGGTCTATGATGATCTTTGCTCCCTTGTCGAGGCTGAGCCTGTTCTTTGTTGTTGGTGTTACCCTGGAGAGTTTTGCCATCGTAGGGTCGTTGCAAGGTGGTTGGAGGAGAATCTTAATGTTGTTATAGAGGAAAAAAATGAGTTTGCTAAAGAGGGCAAGAAGAGATAATTGTAAATAACAACTATCTAGGAGGAGAAAATGAAACTTAAAACGGTTGCGTTCAAACAGGAATGGTATGATGCATGGATGCTGGCTTTTAATGAGCTTAAGGAAACAAGTGATTTCCCTGAGTTTGTTTCTCTGTGTGAATATAGCCTTTTTGTCATGTCTACTTGGAAAGAGTTAAATGATGACATAATAGGTTTTGAAGACGTTGAAAACCAAAAGAGGTTTGTGGTTCATTTAGCAGTAGCAATTATGTTACTTACAACTTGTGAATCATTTGCTTCTAGCAATAACATGTTATTAAAAGATGCCTTAGTTGAAGCTTGTAAATTTCCTTATGGATATAGTTTTTATGCACAATCAATTGCTATGCGTTGGAATGATATTGAAATAACTAAAACGAAGGGAGACTTCATGAATAAAATCCTATCTTCTTTTATTCCACCTGTGGAAACTGTTCAATGAAGAAACTTTTTCGAGGGCGCTTTTGCTGGTATGGAGAAACTCATACTATCTATCGCTACGCATCCTCAAAAGACCAAGCCCTTTTGCTCTTTTGGAAGGTTTTAGAGGAAAGGCTAGGCTACAGTAAATACAGAATAAAAAACTACTTTCTTTATGGGGGCAGTCACGAAGTAAAGGAGGAAAAGAGAAAAAATGACAGCAAAAGAACTACGTTATCAGCGTAACAGGCATAGACAACAGTTTACACGCTATGAGCAAGCATTAATAAAGTTTTCTCAGGCTGAAAGCTTATCCAAAGAAGAACGAGAACTTACAGAGAAAATGCTGGTTTGTACAAAGGCCATTCTTCAGTGTTGGCATGAGCAGACAGAGTATTTGGCTAAAGTAATAGAGCCAGAAAAGGCAAAAGGAATTTTTAACTCTAAGCTGGAAAGAAAGGAGGGAGAAAGTGAAAACGCCAATACCAGTCAAAAAGATGATAGTACACTTTCGTGATGAATATGTTGAGAATCCAAGCTTACGAAACTTTACAAGGATACATCTTCAGCCTAGAACTTTAACCTATCCTGAGGGACAGCCTGGATTAAGACACATAAGCATTACAATATATAATGAGGCTGAAAAACAGAAACGATGGTTGGGTGAAAACTATGCATCTGTATTCTTTTGGCATGGTGTAAATGAACCGTCTGTTTCAATTTTTGCTGATCGCTCAACCGTTATAACCTTCAGGCACCTTATGACTTTCGTGGAAGAAACGTATAGCACCACACTCGAGATATTGGAGGCATAAAGTGGCAAGGGATGTTGGTAAACTTCGACTCATACGAAGAAGCATAGAAGAGGGAAGGATCATCTTTGAGCTTCCAGTTGATCCTGAAACATTCATCGTTATCTTCATGACTAATTCCTCTCCTTCAAAACCTATTGTTGTGGTCTACAAGCTTTTAAAGGGTGAGTGGAAGTATAAGATTTCGAGAATGGCTGAGGCGGAAGGTGCTATTGCCTTCTGTTACGAGTTTATAAAACCTAAAGCAACTAAGTTCATGGAGGAAAGCTATGGGAATCAGGGAACAGAGGAAAGCGAGGCAGAGTATTGAGAGCAATAGTTTCATAATCAGGGAGTATAAGCGTAATTTTACTAATGAGCATGATCCTCAGAGGTCTTACATTGTCGATATGCCTATTCGTGCTCAGGTTTTTAGCGTTATCTTTGAGAATGATGAGCTCATTATTTCCGCTTTAGTGCGTACTAGTGATGTTGATGAAATTGGCATCCGTAGGTTTATTATAGTGCGCCCTAATAAAGTTTTCGAGATGAAGATGGTAGGTGTCGGAATGGCCTATGTTGGTTCTTTCCGCAAGGGAAATGTTTCATGGCATATTTTTGAGGTAAAATAAAGAAAGGAGGTTGCAGATGAGTAAAAAATCAATTGATGAACACACTGAAAGTTTTGAGGATTTTAAGCTTTTACGGGAAAACATAGGAAATCTGGAGAGTACGTTGGCTCATGTTTTTTATAGGTGAGCCTACAATTTACAGTCGTGGAGGGATAAGAGGAGAGACTGTAGTTTTCTTCGATATAACTTTTCTTGATGGGGAAATGAAGGGAGCAAAGATGAATCTTACTGTTGCTGTCGAAGACTAAGAACATGGTTAAAGGCTCATTAACGATAGTGTATTACTGGGAGATACTATGAACTTGCCAAAAAACATTAAAAAAATATGTCCTGAGGAACAATTTGTTTATGCCCACAACTCGAAGAATTATCTTGTATCTTCCTTCGGTCGGGTGTATTCAATGAAAAGGAAAACGTTTTTAAAACCTTATCGAATCAATAGGGGATTCCGTCAAGTGTCAATTGACAATAGGGCAAAAATGGTTCATATTTTAATGATAGAATCCTTCACTGGCCAGACACCGAACCGTACATGGTTTGAAAACAAAGATAAAGATGACTTGAGGTTGTCAAATTTACGATGGAACGTTTAATTTTCGATTATAAAACCACAATATCCATAGATGGAATAGTAAAGCCATTGACTGTTTCTTATGTTTATAGCGTTAAAGATCAGAACATAAATATAGAACGTCAATATGTATCTGAATGTGGATTTACTAATTACTACATCTTGCGTGCTTTGCTATCTCAACTGATTTTAATGGTTATACCCGAAGAAAGAATCAAAGAAAAGATTTTAGCTTCACGGCTATAAGCCGCTAAAAACTATAGGAGGAGTCCAAGATGGGAAAAAAGTGTACTGGTTTTACGTTTACAGAGCCGATGCAGGGTTTGGAACTTCAGTTTCAGTTGATTCCAGTAAGCAAACTAAAGGTGGGAGAGTTTCAGAGAGAGCTTTCATCTGGGCTTGTGAACAAGCTTTTAGGAAGTATTTTTAATGGTTTCCTTGTACCTCTTTTGGTTGTCGCTGTCGATGATTATTATGAGGTAATTGATGGTCAACATCGTATAGAAACATGCAAAAAGCATAGGAAGGATTTAAGTGATTTTGACCTTCCATGTATCGTCTTGCCTTCAAAGTTCAAATTCCTTCCTCTCATTTACAACATAGAAAAGAGTGATAATATCAAGGATCAGGCACTCAAGACCTATAATATCTATAAACATTACGCAGAAAATATGCCTGACAGCAAAGAAGGGGAATTTGCAGCGTCATTTAACTTCATGTCTTATCTTTGCTCAATTGCCTTCGCCTATGTTGAGTTCGGTCTTTCCTCACCTTCCCTTGTCGAGAGTGTAGCAAAGAAGCTTGACAACAAATCCTTCCTTGAAGATCCTTTCTATCTTTCGATAGACATTCGCAGGCATCGTGGAGACTTGCTAAAACAGCTTGAAAACATAGTGAACGCTATATGCAGTCAGTATGGAATCACTGATTTCAACCTTAAGAAGTCCATAATTTCTCAGTCTGTCGCAGATGTCTGGGGTGCTTACAAGCGCAAAGTCGATGATGAGTTTGATGATGGAATCATTAAGCTTATGGCTAGAATAGAAGAAAAAGATTGGTCTTGGATGGCAGGCAGATGATATGGAACAAGTTGAAATCTTCTATGGTATCGCTAAGAGCATCGCTGGGCGCTTTTATCTTGAGGGAATGGACTTTGAAGATAAGGTTCAAGAGTGCGTTATCCATGCGTGGAGACATGTTGAAACTTATGATCCTAGCATGTACTTTTATGTTAGAAAGCTGATGTTTAATAGACTTAAGGATCTTTTGCGAAAGCAAACAAGAAGAAAGGGTGTTGTGGAGTATGATTTCCAGGAGGAGTTTCATGTAACATCTCCTGATGAGGTCATTGTCTCAATTCCATTCAGTGACGAGGAGCAAAAGAGAATTGTTACTGTTATGCTTGATTGTGATTTCTCCCTTGTGAAAGCTAGTGAGCGCCTTGGTTTAAGGTATTACCAACTTTCTAACAAATGGAAGAAGGCAAAATGGGATTTAAGGCGAAACTCTCAAAACATTAATTATTTGCAAACCGAAATTTGCTGGCTTACAGCACAAAATCCTTGAAAGGAGTCTTTTATGGCTTTAACAGTAGAGCAAAAATGGGAAAAGGAAAGGTCGGCAGTTAAAAACAAGCTCGCAAAGGTTAAAGATGAGGTAATGAAGACTATGGAAAAGCCTTCTCTTACTGTCGAGGAGCGAAAAATCCTTAAAGGTTGCATTTCCAGCATAGATGCTGTTCTTCGCTATTATGATTCCAGCAAAGGACTTTCGTTAAGCCTTTATAAGCGACGAACCGCACCAGGAGCCTAAATGTTAAACCGCCAGCTAGTCACTCCTTTATGGAAAGGTGAGACAGTTTTCATCATTGGAGGAGGTTCTAGTCTTAAAAACTTTGACTATTCCCCGTTAAAAGGGGAAAAGGTCATTGGAACTAACAGAGCTTTCATCCTAGGTGATTGGGTACAAGTATGTCTCATGGGAGATCTTGATTTCTGGAAAGAGGAAGTAAATAGAAAGCCATTAAGGAATTTTAAAGGCATGAAGTTTTGTATGTCTAAACAAGCCTGTATGACAGATCCTTCTCTTATTTACATAAGGAAAAATTCTGATGTAGAAGGTCTTGCCTATGATGGCTTTAGCCTTTGTTGGCACTCTCCAAAATCACCCTTAAACCCTAATGAATGGCTAGCTGGTGGTAATACAGGTGTTGCGGCAGTCAACCTTGCCTACCTGCTAGGAGCTAAGCGAATTGTTCTTCTTGGTTTTGATATGTATAAAGGCTTAGAAGGAGAAAACAACTGGCACAATGTACATAAAAATCTTCCTTCGGATGAAAAACTTTTTCGTCAAGCCCTTCGCTTTAAAGTTCCTGCACAAGAACTGTCTGAAAGAGGTATTAAGGTTATTAACACAAACCCACTCAGTAAAATCCCATATTTTAAAAAGGTGGATTTCTCAGCTTTTATGGAATGGTACAGAAAGGAGCCAAAATGCAAATAGAAAGACCTACCTTGGAAGAGATGCCTCAACCTCAAAAGGATGCTATAAACTACCTCGATGAATATGTTATGGTTGACACCTTAGAATCCTTTGACATCATTCACATCTACAATGAAGGCTTTCCAGGATCTTTAAAGAAAGAACCAGATTCCTTAGTCGCAAAGGTAGTTGCTTACAACAGAAAAACCATGACGAGGGCCATTCTTGGAGAGTTTTGTTCCATAAATACTTTCGCCACACAACCTTTCATAAATAAGGTTTTTGCGGATGGCTCTTTTCTGATCCTTTTCGCTAAACCTGTTTATGTCTTAAGCGCAGAAGCGCAGGGAACCCTAAAACTTGAAGCTCTTAAGGAGGAAGATGATGCATAAAGGCATAACGTATAACCCAATGCAGGAAGAAACTGCAAAATACATGCATGAGGATTGCAACTTGATCCTAAAAGCTCCAACATCATCAGGAAAAACTATCTCGGGGGAGCAATTTCTTTTCTCTTCCCTGGAAGCAGGACAAAAAGCTATTTACCTATCGCCTCTTAAGGCTCTTACAAACGAAAAGCTAATAGCTTGGGAAAATTTACCTTATAAAATCAGAGCCATAACCAGTGATCATGATTCAAAACCTACGCCAATAGTCGAAGACTTGATCCTTATGACAACTGAGGCTCTTGATTCACGATCTCGAGGTGCAAAGAATTGGCTTAAGTCCGTAGGAACCATTGTTTGCGATGAAAGCCACCTTTTAAACTCCCCTCGTCGTGGAGATGCTTTCGAGGTTGGCCTTACTCGCTTTGCTCTCCTTAACCCAAAAGCTAGAATCATTTTCTTATCTGCTACAATTCCCAATGCTGAGGAGCTTGGAGAGTGGCTTCATTGTTTGAATGGGAAGAAAACTCATGTTATTGATACTGACTACCAGCCAATAACACATGAGTATCATTTTCACGAAGGTCGAGAGAAGGAATGGGACTTTGAATCTGATGCTATAGACCTGATAAAGAAAGTCCGGCGACAGCATCCTGATGAACAAATGCTTATCTTTGTACATACCATAAATAAAGGCCATAAGATAAGCAAACAGCTCGGAATCCCCTTTCACTATTCTAAGCTTTCTAAAGAGGAAAGGCACAACATTGAAAAGGCATTTACAGAAAAGAAAATTTCAACTATCGTTGCCACGTCAACCCTTGCTTGGGGGGTAAACTTGCCTGCTGATATTGCTTTTATAGTCGGTGCTCATCGTGGGCCTGCTGATGTTGAACTTTATGACCTTAAGCAGATGGCAGGAAGATCTGGTCGATACGGCCTTAGCAGCGTGGGAAGGGTTTATATTATAACTAGGCCAAATGATACAGAGAGGGTAAAAGAAGGAATTAAGAAAATGCCTCCTATAATCTCTCAACTTCCTGGGCGCCTTTACTTTCATATTTGTTCCTTCATAGCTAGAGAAGCCATGCAGAAACCTGAGATTGAGCATTTTATCTCTAAAACTCTCGGAGGACGCCAGCACAAAATTCACATAAGTGAAGCTATAGATTTTCTCCTTCAGTACGATGCTATCCGAGAGGGAGCTGATGGAAACCTGTTTGCAACTAATCTTGGTCGAGCGGCTGCCTTAATGTATGTTGATCCTATAGATCTTTTTTATATGCGTCGAAGTCTTGTTGATCAACCATACTCTCCACTCCTTATAGCAAAAGCCTTTGCTGATATTCCATCACTTGCTGTTCCTTCCTTTGTTCCTAAAGACCTTGATGATGTTATTGATATGAACTATGGGCAGCAAACAGTATTAGCTTCTTGCTTATATTCCTGGCTAAAAGGCAAAACATTGCATGGAACAGCTACAGTTATTGTTCCTCCTTTTGTTATGGATTCTGAAAGATGGATCGCCGCCTTAGCAATAGCTGGCGTAAACAAGAACTATCTCAACGATGTACAACTCATGATAACAAATGGATGTGATGAGACAATGCTTGAAATAGTTTCTCTTCCGGGTATAGGCAGAAAGCGTGCACAGGTATTAAAAAGCCTTGGTATAACCACAAAAAAGCAGATGCTTGAGCGTGAGGATGTAGTTTCTAATGCCCTTGGAAGAAACCTGGCGCAAACCATAATCGCTAAAATACGAAACCCTAACGCAATCATTGTGCCTTTTGCATCTAGCAAACCGAAAAGGGTAACGGGACAAAAGAAACGATAACATGGCGTATACATAATCGCATGGTTAAGCAAAACGACCAAAAAATCTTTGAAAGGAGTTAAAAATGCGTGAATCAAATGAGGTTGTTAAGAGCAGTAAGGGTGATCAGTGGGAATTTTCTATGTCTTTGCCGACGACACTGGAGGAGGCTATTGAGCTTTACACCAAGGAAGGCGCTTTGTTCCTGCTTAATAGCGGCCTTAAGGTAAAGAAGCAGGGAATAGCCAGGGATGGTTTCCGGCAGGGCAAGTCCAGGGAAGAGGTTGAAAAGCTGGTTGAGGATTATCGTCCTGGTGGAGGTTCTTCCAGAAGTAAGAAGGACCGTGCACTTGATCTTATCATGGATAAGGCTAATGATCTTTCGCTTAATCCTGAGCTTAAGAGGGAAGTCCAGGACCTCTTCAAGAAGAATGACTTCCAGGCTATTATTGATAGGCTTGAGGCTCTTGACGTAGACGACGAATAGTTTTCCCCTTTCACTTGGGGGGATAGGGTCTAATGGCCTTATCCCCCGCATTTTAAGGAGTTTTTAAATGGCTACTTTTGAAGAACTTTTAGAAGGAAAAGATATATCTGAACTTGATGATGAGGAAATTCAAGCCATTGTAACTAAGCTTAATTCTGTGGAGCTTGAAAGGTTTGAGCAGGAAATCAAGGCAAAGACTCCTTCTCGTAAAACACAGTCAAAAAAGGAAAAAGCTTCTATGGAAGCTTTCGATGCTTTAATTGCAAAAGGACTAAAGAAAGGAGCTTAGGATGCTGGTTCGTTCCTCCTCCTTCTTCACTTTCAAATTATGCAAGCGTAGGTTTTATTACCAGTACGTTCTTGGACTTGTGCTAAAGGGAGGAGAAAGCATAGACCTTTTCTTCGGGAAAGTTTTACATGAGGCTATTGATATTTGGCATAAAACTGACAACTTAGACCTTGCCATTGCTTATCTGGAAGGTTTAACATGGCCTTTGGATAGGAAAAAGACTAAGTTTGTTGCTCTAGCTTTGCTAAAAGATTATGTGAAGAAAACTAAAGGTATGATCATTGTCAGAGATTCAGAGGAATCTTTTACCTTTCCTATTGGAAAACATGTATGGAAAGGCGTTGTAGATAGTCGATGCATCAAGGACTCGGTCTTATGGTTTGGAGAGAACAAAACAACAAATCGCTTTTTCGTTGAAGTTGATCCTAACGATCAATTTATCTCCTACTACATAGGAGGAAAGCAAAGTTATCCAGAAGCAAAAGGAATCATGATAAACCTCTTTGATCCTGTAAAAACGAGTGTTGAAAGGATTTATTATCAACCTGATAAGGATAAGTGTGAATTATGGCTGAAAGAAACAGAGCAAGAGCTTGATTACTGTGAACTTTGTGCAAAAAATAATATTTGGCCTCAGAACCCCACAGCTTGCTATGCTTTCGGACGTTTTCATGTTTGTCCATATAAACCAATCTGTCAAGCTGATGCTTTAACCGCTCAAACACTCATCAAAATAAAGTATGAGATAAACCAAGAAGCAAAGGATTTAGCATGGTAACAGCGAACGATAAAAAATGTCCTCTCTGTGGAGGACAGATGATTTCAGCCATTGCAGACAAGATGGAACTTATCATCGTGGGAAAGAAGTCTATAATTTTAAACGATGTTCCTGTACATACATGCAAAAGCTGTTCGTTCATGAGGACAATAGTTTCTTTCTCTGGAAACGCTGACAAGCTCCAACTAACTTTTATAAAGTGAAGGGAGAAAAAGATGGGAAGCCTTAATGATGTTTCAACAGGAAAACCTATAATTCTTTTATGGGGTCCTGGTAAGGTTGGCAAGACAGTGCTTGCGTCACAATTTGGAAACTGTCATTTTATCAGCACTGAGGATGGTCTTGCAAGTGTTAAAAGCTTAAGACAAAAGTATAAACTTGATTTCGACCTTAAGCAGTATCGTATTGATGAGTCAAAAACTACCGATCCTGAATTTGCAGAACTTTGCGGAAAAGCTTTTGGGAACCTTTCGGGATGGGAGAAAGTAAAGAAAATGACTGAGGTCCTTTCTTACAAACTCACTGAAAACGATACTCTTGTTCTTGACCACTTAACAAGAATTGCTGACTTTTTACAGAAAAAAATTGAGAAGTCTTCAGGTCATAGACCTTTACAGCTTCAAGACTGGAACACTTTCGTTATGGAGATGAAAGAGCTTTTCGAGTTCTTGAAGGCCGCTTCATGCAAATGCACGGTCATTCTCTTAGGCCATGAAGAGTATATGAAAGATGAAGCTACTGGAGCGTTACAGCGGCTTATTCTTATCCCAACTAAGATGCGTTATGCTGTTCCTGCAATTGTTACTGACTACCTTTATATGAAGACAGAGTTTCGCGGAGGCGGGAACAATCGTAAGGCTATCAGAACATTGCAAAGCGTTCCAGACCCCGTTACAAATACTGGATCTTATGCTCTTATTCCTGACATTCAGTATCCCACGTATGCAAAGCTTCGTCCGTTCTTTGAAACCGCCTATGGCAGGAAGTTTCCTGAACCTACCTGGACACCCCCCACAGATGAATAGGTAGGTAAGGATAGTAGCAAAAATAAAAAACATTTAGGAGGAAACACAATGGCAAGACTTAGTTTGGGTTTTAATCTGGAAGATGTTAGTTCAACCTTTGAGCCGATCCCCGCTGGTACGTACATTGCTCGAATAGTGGATGTCGAGCTTAAGAAGTCTTCAAAGGGCAATGATATGCTGTCTGTTAAGTGGACAGTTATTGATGGCCCGATGGAAGGCAAGAACTTCTTCGACAACGTGGTTCTGTCGGTTGAGTGGAAGGTCAAGCAGTATGCTGAGCTTATCGGTGTCGAGTCTGGTAGCGAGCTTGATACTGAAGACCTGAAAGGCGCTGAAGCCACCGTTACCCTGGAGGTTAAGGACCGCACGGATGGTAACGGCCAGACCAACCAGGTTAAATCAATGGAAGCCTTCAACGGCTAGTAGATTTATCTTGAAGGGGGTTCTTCGGAGCCCCCTTTTTCTTGGAGGCAGCAATGAGAAAAATACCCATTGAAAATTTTTGTATACCCTCTGATTATCGTAAAGAAACAACTGATGTAGGAAGCCTTGCTCTCTCTATCCAAGAAGTCGGATTGCTTTATCCTATCCTTGTCGAGCAACAGGATGATAAATTTGTTATTACCGAAGGGCGTAGACGTTTTCGTGCCTTAACCGAGGTTTTAGGTTATACAGAACTTGAAGAATTTGAACACTTTATGGAGAGAAAAAACCTTAAAGTTGCCAATGATCTCGTAATCCAGTTCATAGGAAACAACGAGAGGGAAGATTTTAAACCTCTTGAGGCAGCTTCACTGGTCAGAGATATACATGCAAGTTACGTTTCTGTTTATGGTGTAGCAGTTCCTGGAGGAAAAAGCAAAAAGAAGGGTTGGAGATTAGAAGATACTGGTCGTATCATTGGAAAAGATAAGGCTTATGTCAGTAGAATGCTTTCTTTCTTGGAGTTTCCAGAGGAAGTTAAAGAATGCAAAACTGTTTTTGAGGCAATGCATACTATTGAGTCTATAAAAAGAAAAAAGCTTCTTGAAACTGTTCGTAGTGAAAGGGTAAAAAAGGTTATTTCATCTATGAGCCTAAGAATGGACGATCTTTTGAAAGGGTTTAAGCTTATGGAAGCTGTTCCTTTCTTAGAAAGTCTTGATGATGAGTGCTGTAGTCTTATTTTTACTGATCCTCCTTTTGGCATGGAATATGATGATATTGGAGGAGGAGAAAATTATGATACCTACGAGGACGATCCTAAAGAAATTATGTCTCTTATCGCCGAATGCATTCCGCATTATTACAGAATCCTTAAACCCAATAAGTTCTGTATTATATGGACCTCATTCGATTTTGCAAAGCCTATCAAAGACCTCATGTCAAAGGCAGGATTTTTCATTTCCAACACTCCGCTCTTCTGGGTCAAAACTAACAGTTCAGGACGCTCCAATGATCCAGACCATAAGCCAGGAAGTATAGTTGAACAAGCAGTATTTGGATGGAAAGGATCAGGGGCTGAACTTTCCATCAAAGGGCAAGCAAATGTATTCCCTTACCCCACAGTTAAAGGAAAAGATAGAATCCATATTGCTCAAAAACCTGACAGCTTGGGAGTCCGCTTTTTGGAAATGTTCTCCCTTCCAGGAGATGTTGTCTGTGATACCTTCGCCGGCAGTGCATATGCTCTTAGAGCCTGTTACCTTTCAAAACGTGCTTTCATAGGATGTGAGAAAAGCAAAGCAAATTATGATAGGGCAGTTACTTATTGTCGTGATTGGCTTAAAACGTTAGAAGACGAGCAAATTGCAAATGACAATTAACTAGGGTGTTAAAAAGGTATAAATGGACAACACGTAATAATCCATTATATAATGGGTTAAAACATGCCCTTTGCTGGGCTTTATATATACCGACATGACATAGAACCTTTTCACCAATGGTTTTATATTAACCCGGTTTTTTCATTGGTTCTATGGCCATTTTATGAGGAAAAACATGAAAAAATTAATCCAATATATACCTGATTTCAAATGTACCTCAAACAGATTTAAATATGCTATTGTTGCTGAGGCTCCAGGAGCAGTAGAGATGCAAACTGGAATACCCTTTACAGGGCCTGAAGGGTATTACATGAACAAGCTTTTTAAAGCAGCTGGAGTTGACCGTTATGCTGTTCCTATAACAAATACTGTTCATGTCCAACCTTTTAAAAACGTCTATGATACATTACCAAAAGAGGAAATTGAGTTTGGTCGTGAGCAGCTTCGTAAAGATTTAATAGCCTGGAAGAAGCAAGGATTAACTACAGTTATAGCCTTGGGAGCAAAAGCCTTTGAAATGCTGACTGGTCTTTCGGGCATAACAAAGTATCGTGGAACAGCGGTTCCTTGCTCACTTGTTGAGGACTTAAAGGTTTATTCAACATTTCATGCTGGATATCTAATCCGTGGTAACGGAAAATATGAACCAGTAGTTGTAAATGATTTAGCAAAAGCTATCAGTGATTGTGAAACAAGTAAAATATTCTATCCAAGAAGGGATGTTGAAATCATAAAATCTCCTTTTGAGGCTATAGCACTCCTTGAGAAATTTACCGACTTCAACGACCTTCTTATTATTGACATTGAAACCGCAGGAAAGATAATGACTGCTTACGGTATGGCTTTCGAGGAAGACCATGCCTTTGTCCTTACAAAAGAAATTCTAAAACTGCCCTCTGTCTTAAGGGCGATAGGAAAAATGGCAAAGTCATCAACCCCCAAAGGATTTCATAATGCCCTTTTCGATTGCCTGCATGGAGCGTATTATTATCGCATTCTTTATAAAAACATTGTCTGTGATACCATGCTTAAGCAGCATGCAGCTTATCCAACCCTTCCTAAATCTCTCGCTTTTTGCTCATCAGTTTATACCTTTGAGCCATATTGGAAAGATGAAGGTCGAGAGGGAAAAGCCCTTAATGCAGATAAAGAAATAAAGAAAGTTTATGGTAACATTGACTGGGAAAAGTTTTACATCTATTGTGGTAAGGATTGTTGCTTAACAAAAGAAATTGATCCCAAAATAGGTGAGGAGCTTAAGTCCTGGGGAACAGAAAAAGTTTATGATTTTGATATGAAACTTATCCGTCCTTGCCTTTCTGCTATGCTTCGTGGCATGGATGTTGACCCTTATGCAGTCGAGGAGTTTGCTGATAAAAACGAGAGAGCTATAGATATTCTTGAGAGGATCAAAGAGGAAACGATAGGTCCTGTAAATGTAAATTCTCATGTTCAGCTTAAAAAACTAATATATGATGACTGGAAGATGCCCATTCAAAAAAAGAATGGAAAACCTACCAGTGATGGTGATGCTATTGATTACTTATCTACTTTTCCTACTCCGTACTCACAAAGGCTTCAACTTATCTCAAAGCTAAAAGAATACAAGACAATGAGTAAGTTTTACAAGTTGAAGGTAAATGAAGACGGACGAGTTCGATACGCCTTAAAAATCCACGGCACCTATACAGGGCGTCTCTCCTCCTCAGCGAGTATTTTCGGGACTGGAGATAACTACCAAAACCAGCCATCTGAGGTCAGAATCTTCTATATATCAGACCCAGGGAAGATCTTTATTGAAAGGGACCTAAGCCAAGCCGAAGCTAGAATTGTTGCCGCTCTTTGTAAGGATTCTGAATGGCTTCATGCTTTCGATGAAAGGGATCTCCACTCAGAAACAGCGGCGTTTCTCTTTGACATTCCCATAGAAAAAGTAAATCGCAAAACACACCGTCAGATAGCAAAGAAGATTGCTCATGGAACGCATTACTTACTTGGAGTCAAGCTTATGAGCACTCTTTTAAAGACTTCAAAAAGTGAAGCGTCACGTCTTATGTCTGGATACCATAAACTCCATCCTTCTCTTGAAGAATGGCATAAGGCTGTTCGTAAGCAATTAGAAAAGACAAAACTTTTTGAAACTCCTTTCGGAAGAAAGATTCAGTTTTTTGGTCCAATCTCTGAAGATACTATTCGTAAAGCAACTGCTGCTGTTCCTCAATCAACCTCAGTTTCGTACATGAACCAATCTATTATTCGTTGTCATGATGAGGTTCCAGAAGCAGATTTTCTCCTTCAAGTTCATGACTCTTCTCTAGATTCTGTCGATGATGATTTGAACACGATTTATAAAGTAATGAAACGAATGAAGGAAATAACTGAACAAGAAATAGATGTTTTTGGGATCAAATTAGTTATTCCTTGTGATTTTAAAATTGGTTATTGTTGGGGAAAACTTCAGGAGGTTAAAACCTTAGATGATGTAGAACGTATTTATGATAGCGTTCAAGAACAAAAAGCTCTTATTGAGGAGAGGAGATCAAATAGAGAAGAACAAAGATACATTTCTAAATGGATAAACTAATGACCTACTGCAAATTTCTTGATCGCTACGTTTACTACACACAAGGGAATGAAACACCCGAGCTTTTTCATGTTTGGACTGGTTTATCTGTTTTAGCAGGAGCGGCAGAAAAACGAATATGGCTAGATAGAGGGTATTTTAAACTCTTTCTTAACCTTTATATTATTCTTATAAGTCCTGCTGGAACGTGTTCAAAAAGTTCATCTTTAGATCTAGGAGCAAAAATGCTTCGTGATGCTGGTTATACCGTTCTTGAGGGATCAGTTTTAAAAGAAAAGATAATAGTCGAGATGAGTTCTTCTATGAAAGAATATAAAATTGATGATTCTTCCACGTTTCCTCACTCAAGTGTAACCTATTCTAGTGATGAGCTTAATGTTCTTCTTTCATCCGGCCTTGATATGGTAAAGTTTCTTGTGGATATATACAGTAAGGATGAAGCCTATGTTTACAAAACAAAAAACTCAGGAGAATATGAAATAACTAACCCTTACTTCAATCTCATTTCCGCCGCCGTTCCTCAGTGGTTCGGTCCTGGATTAGCCACTGATATGGGAGCTACAGGCTTTCTAGCACGATGTATTCTCGTTTACTTAGACCGTAAGCGAGGTTGTTTTCCTGAGCCTATTTTAACCAAAGAACAGATAAATGCAAGGCAAGAATGCCTTGAAATCCTTATGTCCTTGTCTGAGTTATATGGACCGATGAAGGTTGAAGAAGACGCACGAAATTTTTTCAACGCGTGGTATAGAGAACAATATATATTACCTACTGAAGATTATCGTATAGCTAGTTATTTAGAAAGAAAAACAAAGGTACATTTATTGAAAGTCGCTTCATTAATGGCTCTTGGCGACCTTCGATATTCTGTTACCATAAAAGATTTTGAACGTGCAATGAAATTGTTTGAACGTACTGAAAAGACGATGCGTATGGCATTTCTCATTGCTGGTGGCAATAAGCTATCACAATATATATTTCGTGTTCAAACCATACTTGATTCAAATGAAGATGGGATATTGGTAAAAGACCTTTTACATATGTTTTATGTCGATATAGATGAAAATGAATTTAGACAAATAATACAAACCTTGGTTGACATGGAGTATGCGAAATTAGAGATAGAAGAAAAGAAACGAAAGATATTGAAAAAAATAAAGCATAATGGAGGATGATATGCCTTTTATTGGATTTAAAGCCAGCGAGTCCATGGTAAAGAAACTTGATGAAGTAGCAAAGCGAAAAGGTGTGGGAAGAAGCGAACTAATAAGGGATCTCATAAGGAACAATCTTGATACAACTGATGATTTCTCAAACTGGAAGGTTTATGCTTGGAATCTCTTTGGTATCAATAATGATCAGCTTCGTTACGCGATGGGAACCTCAGAAACAGCGGAAGAGTTCTTTTCCATCATTTCAAAGTGGTCAAAGAACATAAAAATCTACGTTATCCCCTCCACGGAGAATGTTAAAATAAAATTCTCTAGAGATAACAAAGACTTGATAATCTCTGAGGCAAGGATACTTGGCAAAGTTAAAGTTATAGCAAGCATCATAGAAAAACTTGATTCGGAGATAGCGGCTGAGTTTACTGTATGAAGATGAAAAAAGTATATGTCACGGGACCATATGAGTCAAGAAATCATGCTGTTGTTACAAAGCATAGGACTGATCTTGAACTCATATGTCGCCGTGTTATAGTGGCAAAGATGATACCAATCTGCCCTACCCTCTTCTATGTGGATTTTTTAAAAGATCCTAGACTACCAAAAGATATAAAATGGTGGATTGATAATATCTTTTTGGACCTGATGAGGGACTGTAGCGTTTTCTGTTATATTCCTGACCTTGCGGGAACCCTTTGTGAACGTATGCAGTACGAGAAAGAAAAGTGGCGTGAACTAGGTCGTAATAAATTTGTTGTCGCTGAACGTGTTCTAAATGTTCTTCTTAACTACAACATGGAGGAAGAAGATGTTTAAATATGACAGTTTTGAAGATTTTCAGACTGCTTATCAAAATGACAGCAGGTTAAAGAGATATATAGCAAAACGCTTCTTAGTTGGTCTTCCTTTTTCAACAATAGCCTATGAACTAAACCTTGCTCAGAATACTTTCGATCTTCTCTTTGCTTTAAATCCTGAATTTGAGGAAGAGTTTGAAACTTTTGTAGAGGCTGAAAGTAACCGACAAGAGTCTCTAGTTAAAAAGCAGGGCCTTTCTATTTCGATATCTAAGTTGACGACCATAGTCGAGACAGCAGAGGATAATAAAGACATTATTGCTGCATGCAGAGCTTTGATATCAGTGGCCACATCTAAACGTGGTGGCGGTGATGACAATGATAGCCTTGACGGTTTCTTGAACTCCCTTGTAAAATCAAAGGATGGAACTAAGTCGTGAACAAGTCAAAATACTTAAAATATGTACAGCCCTACATGAAAGGTACGGAAACGACTTTGCTGGTTGGGTCGAGGACTTTATTGACTTTACAGGGCTTAGTCATCAAGGACTTACTGACCAGCAGAAAGAGATAGGATATGGCCTTGTAGAACATAAAAACTTCTGTGTATCCTCAGGGGGTGGTACAGGCAAATCAGCTTGTGCCGCCCTTCTTACTTTATGGTTCCTTTCAACACATCCACATGCTAAAGTTCCAACTACTGCCCCGTCCGGTAAGCAGTTAAAAGATGTTCTTTGGAGTGAAATTCATACTTGGCTTAATCGTTGCAAATTAAAGCCTATTTTTGATCTTCAATCTGAATACCTTTACGTTAAAGGATTTAAAGAATGGTATGCTACCGCAAGGACTGTTCCTAGGGATGGTAGACAGCTTAATGATACCTTAGCGGGTTTTCATGCTCCTCATCTTCTAATTATTGTTGATGAAGCTTCTGGCGTGCCTGATCCTGTGTTTACAGCTCTTGATGGTGCAATGACGAAAGCCAACGCTATGATCCTTCTAATTTCAAACCCTGTTTCTAGCGGCGGTTATTACTATGATACTATTTCCGATCCTGAAGGAAAAGGTAAGAACTTTAAAGTAGTCTTTTTCGATTCTAGGCAAAGCCCTCTTGTTGATCCCTCTTTCGAGGAAAGAATCATCAATCGTTACGGCAAGGATTCTCCAATGTACAAAGCCAAAGTTCTTGGCCTGCCTATTGGAGGTGATGATTCTGTTGTTGTAACTGCTGAGCTTTATGATGAGGTTACAAGAAATAACAGAGAAGTCATGACTGGTCGTTGTATTCTTGCTGTTGATGTTTCTCGAGGAGGTGAAGACCAAACTATCTTTTGTCATCGTATCGGAAACTCTATTGTTCTATGGGAATACTTTAAAACAAACGATACAAACATGGTTGTGGACAAGGTTATAAGTATTTATCAGTCTAGGTATCTAGGAAAAGATTTTTGTGCAATTATTGACGCCATTGGTATTGGTGCAGGTGTTTATGATAATCTTGTTAAAATGAATATGTTTCCTGTGATTGGTTTCATAGGTTCTGAGAAAGCCTTTCATGAGGAAATGTATGACAGCAAGCGTAGTGAAGGTTATGATAAGCTCAAGAAATCTTTTGCTGACTTGCATTTCCCCTATCCTCCCCCTAAAGAGCTTAAGAAAGAGCTTGTAAATATTCGATATGACTTCTCAAAAGAAAAAATAGCATTAGAACCTAAAAAACGTATGATTGGTCGTATTGGTATCTCACCGGACCATGCTGATGCTTTAATGTTATCTTGCATTGTGGATAGTTTTTCGATAAGATGTCAGAATGGTTATATACCAAAAAGCTCAAGATCATTATTTTTAAGTCTAATGAAACCACAAAGACATGATACAATTTATGGTAAGTTTACAAGGTTTGTACATTAGATATTTGCAAATTACAACTTGCTAGGAGTAAAAAGATGAATATATTTAAGTTATGGAAACAGCCAACTGTTTATAAAGAAATGGATAATATTCTTCAAAAAGGAACTGTATCTAAAGCAACACGTCCTATGTTAACCGTTAATAAGCCTCGTCCTGGAGTTATGGGAGATTTAGGAATAGATCCTCTTAAAACTGGCCTACCCCTTTTAGAGACTATGCATGAGCTAATGCCACCAGAGGGTCTTAAAGTATACGATAAAATGAGGAAGAATGATCCTGTCGTAGGTGGTTTGGTCCTTTTACTTTCTGCAACGTTAAAAAGGCTCATTTATGATTTCGAGGGTCCTGAGGCAAAAGTTGTTCAAGAAATGCTTGAAAACACTACCCACGGCCTGTCGAGAATCATAGACGAGTTTACATCTGCCCTTTATTTCGGGTATTATTTAGGAGAAGAAATATGGGAGCCTGATGGTTTCGGTGCTCGTCTTATTGACATTGAACCTCGCTATCAGCCTACCATAAATTACATAAATGATGCTAATGGTAACGTTGTTCAGTATCATGGTGCTGGCGTAGTAGAAATCCCCTATTCAAAATGTATTCATCATATGTTCTTTACAGAGAATCGCAGTCCTTTTGGGATAAGTATTCTCCGTCACCTTTATAAACCTTATTACTACAAGATTTCTACTGAAGCCACCGAAGCTATGGGGATTGATCGTGACCTTGCTGGTCTTCCCATGATGACCGCTCCTGAAGGATTTGACTTTACTGCGGCTGATCCAGATTCTCCAGCATTTAGTGAGGAAGTTGCCGTAACTCTTGATTGGGCTGTTAATATAGTATCTAACATTCGTAAAGACCAACAGCAAGGTATCGTCAAACCTCATGGGTGGGATTTTCAAATCCTTCGTGGTGAGAACAGATCAGAGATTCCGACAACACATATTATAGGTCGTTATAACACCGAAATGGCTATGGGCGTTCTTGCAAACTTCATCTCTCTTGGTGCTTTCGCTACTACCAATAACGCCAACACACAGCTACACGCTACCAACTTTATCAGTGCTTGTGAAAGCTATGCAGCAGCAATAGCAAGCACTTTTAACAGACAAGTCATCACAAAGATATGTAAATATAACGGTATTAAAAACCAGCCTAAGATAAAGCTTAGAATACCTAACTATGGAGAACTCTCTAACATAGGTAAATTCATCTCTGATCTTGTTAAAGCTGGAGCTGTTATACCAACAGAAACCCTTGAGAAAGCCATGCTTGAGCTTTTAAATATAGACTTTGAGAAAACAGAAGGAGACAGATATGCCAAACCTAAGCAGGAAACTAACAATCCCAAAGAAGACGTATGATGTTTATTCTACGCAGCATAAAAGAAAGCAAATGTCAAAGGATTGTTTCCTTTTAGTGGAGAATGACAAAAGACTATTTCCTTTTAAAGACGAAAAGGGTAATGTTTCAAAGGAGCTTCTTAAAGCTGCTATAGTTACTGGTGTGAAATATGGCTATCCTGAAGTTGTGACAAAAGCACAGAAACTTTTAAGCCTTGGTGAGGAGGTAAAGAAAGATATCCCTTTTCAAATGATTCAAAAGACAACAGATAACGAAGTAAGGGAAATTTTCGGTATTGTTGCTGTACCTAATGAAAAAGATGCTGATGGTGATGAGTACACTGAAGAAGCTATTAAAGATGCTTGCTATGTGTACAATAAAGATTTTTACAACATTGCCTATCGCCATTCAATACGTATAGTTGCTGAGGAAGCATGGTTAGCTGAAAGCTACATAATGCCCTTCGATGCAGAAATAGAGGGAACAAAGATTAAAAAAGGAACATGGTGTCAGCGATGGTTTATTAAGGATAAAGAGCTGATAAAACAAATAGATAAAGGTATCATAAAAGGATTTTCCCTGGGTGGGTATATCCTAGACTTCATAAACACTTAATCATCTTTTCTGGGCTCCTCAAGGTTTTGCCCCAGTAAGTGCTGGGGCTTTTTTATTTCCCCAAAAATACCTGATTTGACAACCTTCCTCTCAGTCCTTCATTATAATCATACACAAACGGAGGCGTTCTATGGGTAAGTTAATTAAGAAAATGAGAGTTGATGAGGTTAGTTTAGCCGCTATGCCAAAGAACAAAAAGAAGTTTATCTTACAAAAGGACAAAGGAGGATTAGAAATGGATAAGCTGTTGCAGCTTTTGGCTATGTTGGCAAAGGACTCAGATATTCCTGAAGTTATCAAAGAGGAACTGAAGGAAACTGAACCTAAGCTCGACACAAAGGATGTTCTTGAGATCATCACACAGCATATCAAGAAAGATGATCTTATCAAGGAACTTCTTGGCAAGGATGAGAAAGTTATTAACACCGCAAAAAATCTTGTTATTGCAAAAGATGGTAAGGAAAAGGTGTATAATAGCGAGACTCATGATGTTCTTGAGAAGGGTTCTTATACTGTCAAGGAAGACAAGAAGTATCAGGGACTTTCTGAGGACATTCGGAAGGAATTTCTTGAAAGGGATAAGCGGATTGAATCTCTTGAGAAAGATAATATGTCCAAGGACATTTTCTCAAAGGTCAATGATCAGAAGGTAGCTGATTTCTGTATGAGCTTTTACGGTAAGCTCTCCAAGGATGAGATTGATAGCATTGCTGAAAGATTCGCGCAGATGCAGAAAACCATCAAAGAGCTTGGGGCGAAGAAGGGGTCTGATGATGCTATCATCAAGGAAACCGAAGAGAGAATGGCTTCTGACATTGAAAAAATCATGAAAGACGAGAAAGTTTCCTATGCACAGGCGGCTTCAATCTGGGCACAGAGAAACCCTGAAGCAGCTGCCGCATTGGGCGACTAATAAGGAGGTAAACCATGTGGACACAGTATACTGAACAGCGAAACGTAGTTCCCTCAGTCACTTTGGTAGGGCAGGAGGGCAGAGTCGTAGGTTATGACGGCGCTTTAATCACTCAGGTCGGCCAGATGGCGATGGGAGTTGTTTATTACGGAAAAGCGGCAGGTCTTCCGTCTGAGATTATTGTAAGAGGCCATTGCGAAGCTTATTGTGATGGTAATGTAGGAGCTATTTCTGCCTACGATCCTCTTACCCCGGATGGCACAGGTTCCCCTAACGGAACCGCTGCAAATGATGGCGTTTTTACTAAAGCCACTCTTGGCACTCACCATGTTCGCGCTGTTGCTTTAGAGGCTTGCACTAAGGCGAACACAAAGATTAAAGTAGACTTGCTGTAAGGAGGTAAAAAATGGCACATTGGTCAGACGTAATTGCTCCGGCATATGTCAGAAACGTAGCGAATCGCTACATGGTGGATAATCCACTTGAAGCTTTTGATATCTTCCCTGCGGTTCCTACGACACGGCTTACTGGTTATTTGGCAAAGTATAATAAATCCGACTGGTTTAAGGTTGGTAGTGTAGACGCTTACAGACGGTCGGGAGCAACTGAGTCTGCTGGCGACGACTTCGCAACTGACAAGCAGGCTTACACCATCGAGGAATTTGCCTTCCATAAGGATGTTACTGAGGATGATAGGAATGAGTATGACAACCCCTATGATCCGATAAATGATGCAGTTGATTTCGTCATGAATCGGCTTTCGAGGGTTCTGCTTACTAACCTTATCGACACTTATCTTGCCACTGGTATTTGGGCGAACGATATAGACCTTTCGGATAGTCCTTATGATCAGTGGGATGCTACCACTAATGGTATTTCCGATGCTGACCCTGTCGCTTATGTTCTTGATTGGATGGAACTCATCCTCAAAACCACTGGATATAAGCCGAACAAGATGATCATTACCTGGGATGTTCTCAAAGCACTTAAGACCAACACCAAGATTATGGACAAGATGAAAACCACCAACGATAAGGTTATCACTACTGATCTGCTCGCAAGGCTCTTTGAGGTCGATAAGCTTACCGTCCTTAGCGCAGTCAACACTACTGCTACTGACTTCATGCTCACCAAGAAGGTCTTCCTGGGCTATACTCCGCCTCGTCCTACTAAGTTTGCGCCCTCAGCTGGCTATCATATGACTTATCGAAACTTCCGTAGGGAGTCTGTACAGACTAGGAAGATCATCATGGAACATCTTAACAACGCGGTACGCATCGAGGGAAAGATCATGACGAAACCTCTGGTTGTTGCTACTGATCTTGGCTGCTTTGTTGACAACGTTGTTGGATAAAACACTCTTTGGGAGGGGGCTTAATCGCCCTCTCCCACGAGGTTTATAATGAAAGAAAGCGTCCTTCTTTTAGAAACAGGTTCTCAGGCTCTTGCAGAACTAACTAGTGATGAACTTAACCTTATCCTTGCAAAATTCACTGATGATCAAGTTCGACAAGCCGCTATGAACGTTTTCAATCTTCTTAGGAAGAAGTTTAAAGCGACTTATCGAATGGGCACTCTTTACAGAGAAGAAACCTCTAAGTATAAGTTTTATGATCAGATGTATAAAGAATATGCAAGGTCTCTTAAGGCAGGAAGGCTTGGTGGCGATCCGGGCATACAAACAAATTATGATTTGGATAGGTACAAATGGCCCAAGGAAACAAAATAGTAAAAATTTATAGGCGAGAAAAGAACTGGAAGCGTGAGGAAACTACACCTACGCTTGTGGGTTCTTTTGATGCTTATGTAGAGGAAAGAACAGGCTTTTCTAGGTTTGCTCCCTTCACTGGAGGCGTTCAAGGTGTTGCAGAAATAGGCACAAGCCTTTGCATTATTTTCAAGGACGTTGACCTTACGAACTGTTATCTTTCTTATGACGAAAAAGTTTTTGAGATAAAGGGATATGATCGCTTTTGGGATGATGTAACATTGAAATTTAGCCATATGGAAATAACCTATGCCTAAAGCACGACCATTAAGAGATGCTATTAACAAGTGCAGAAACTTTGTAGATGATACAAGTTACGACGAAGCTTGTGATATGGCAAGGGCGACTTTACAGCATCTTCTTCCCTATGTGCCTGTAGACACAGGGAGGCTAGTAAATAGTGGTTTCGCTTATGTTGATGGTACTTTAGTGGCAGAAAGTGATTTAGGAACGACAACTGGTATATATGGCATATCTACTCCCATACCGCCATCAGTACCTACTCGTAGGAAAGGTAGGCATACCATAACCATAATATTTACAACACCAAAACCAGCTGGCCCTAACGCCACAGTTTACTATATTGATGCTGCAGGAAATAAAATGTTTGATTACGCTCCTTATGTTCTCGGAGAAAAAGCATATGTTTCTAAAGAAATATCTTACACCCTTACACAATCTATAATGGCAAAGGTAGGTTTTGAGTCAATCAGGAGGCTGGCAAGAAAATGGTCGATGAGATAATTGCTGAATTTTTAGCAGAAAAAACTTCCTTAACAGAGGGTGTAGACCTTTTTCTTGATTCTCTCGATACTGATGATTTCGAGGGTGTTGTTGTTAGGGAGATAGTAAACGGCGGAAATACAGATTTTGATGATTACGCAATCACTATTTTATGCATTTTTAAAAATTCTAACACTTCCAAAACAACAGCAAAAACAATACATAACTTATTAAAAGGAAAAACTGGGCTTTTAAGCACAGGATGGTCTGTTGTAGGAAGACCTAGCACAATTTACTATGGTGAAGATCCTTTAAAAAGAACAATCTATGCGGTAATTGTAAACGTAAGTTACAACGAAGAAGAAGAAATAGAAGAATAATCCTAAAAAGGAGGAAAATACTATGGCACTAGAGATTGGGCCTTGTCAGATTCTATATACTGACGTTAACGGAAGTGCAGGTAGTTTGATTGATCTTGGAAAAACGCATGGTGGAGTTAAACTCTCTATCAGTGAGACTTATCAGACGCTTCATTCTGATCAGTCAGGTAAAACGCCTGAAGGTGAAACCATCACTGGTACAGAGGTAAAAATCACAGCTTCTCTTGCAGATATCACGCTTGAGAATCTTGCTCTCATCACTAAAAGCGTTGTGATTATAGATGGTACCAAAAAGAAGGTCTTGGTTAGACCAAACGCAGGCACATCATTAATGGATAACGCCAAAAAGATCGTGATTAAGCCTTATGAAGATGGTAAACCTACCACTGACGCAAACAAGTGGATCACCCTTTACAAGGCTGGTATTCGTGCCGCCACTGAGCTTACCTATGATGAAGAAACTCAGCGTGTGCTTGCTTTTGAGGCAACTGGTTATGCGGATGCTAATGGTCTTATCGCTTGCTTCGGGGATGATACGGCAGAAGCATGATAGTTTTCGGTCCAGCTACTATCCAGCACGGCTCTAACGACCTGGGCAAGACTTCTGGGGGTGGAAGTCTTGCCCTCCTATACCATTCTTACGTAGGACTTTCCTCAGGGAAGATGCAGCGTAGATGCTATGGTGGTACTGGAACTTTAAAACTCTTCTCGCTTTCGTCAACTGTCAACATAATTGACAGTTTACAATTTACTGATTATGGCAACCTCACCATAACAGGGATCACAGAGAACTTTGTAATAACACTTTATAGCTGCAAACTCTTCTTTCCTGACAATTTAAGTTTTGGTACTTTTACTCAACAAACGTTTGATGTAACTTTTCATTTCAAGAGAAATGATGCAGGGCTTATTTATACTATCTCATAATAGTGTAAATAAGCGCTATAAAAAAGAATGGAGGAATAAAATGTCTGAAAAAGTATTTGATGTTGAGGCAGTTTTAAACGAGGAAGCCGTAAGAATCAAAATTAAGGACAAGATCTTTGTGGTTAAAGATGTTTCTGAAGAGGTTCAGAACATGCTTACCAGCTTGGAAGACAAAGGTATTAAGGAACAGCGAGAGGTTGTTGCAAAGCTTGTAGGCTGTGATGTTGAACTTCTTAAAGAGTACGGTGTTGTAGCTCTTTCAAAGATGATGTCTTGGATTAACGAAAATTTATTCCCAAAAGTTTCTCAGTAGCATCTATTGAGAAACTTAAAGAAGCAGGAACAGTAGCGGCAGTTTTAAACATAGACATTGAGAGGGCGATGAAGTTTCCTAGAACAAAACTTAGGATTCTTTATCATGAAGCTTTAAGACAACGAGCATTGCAAACGGTAACATTATCATTACTGTTTAACGATGCTGGAAAGGAAGAACTCGAAAGCTTGTTAAAAGTTCATGGGCATTACACAGAAGGTTTTTATAAAAGGGAACTTGCAAAAGCTATGAGGATGCTTAAATGAACGAGTTTGAACTTCGCTTTGAAACTAATGCTGAAGCAGTTAATACAAGCCTAAAGGCTATAGCCAATACGCTAGAAGAGATCAACAATAGCATTAATAAAATGTCTATGGGAGCTATGGCTGATACTAATAATAAGATCGCGGCTTCTCAGCAAAAAGTTTCAAATGGCCTTGGTGATTTCACTGAAAAAACAAGACAAGGAGTAAGAGCAGCTAAAGACTACTCCAGTGTCTTAGATGCTTGGTGGCAACGTTTTGGTGCAGTCGCTATTGGATTTACTGTTGCTTATCGAGCAATGAATGCTTTCGAGAACCTTCTTTCTCATACCTCTGAGACTATTGTTCAAGCAATCAAAGACTCCGGTGAACTTGTTTCTCTTCAGTCCAAACTTGCTATGTTCACCGTCATGGCCTCTCAAGGGCAGATACAATTTCAGCGGGCTTTTAAAGCTTCTGCCGGAACTGTTGATGCCCTTGCTGAGGCTAGCATTACCGCAGTTTCTTCCATTCAAGAACTTAGCACAGCCCTAGATGAAGTTTATCAGCATGGTGTTGTTCTTGGTGGTGACATGATGGAGAAGTTTGCTTCTTTCGTTGACTTCACCATCCTTATCGCAAGAACTACAGGCTCCACCGCAACTCAGATTCGTTCAGAAATAACTGGCTTAATGACTGGCTTTGAAAGAGCAAACAATGTTCTTTTGCGATCTTTGCTTAATTTCAGAATTATCTCGGATGAAGAAATTGATGCTTTAAAGAAAATGACCAATAGCACCGAAGTTTTTGAAAAGATTCTTAGTAAGGTACATGATCACTATAAAAACATTCGCTACCTTATCATGACTACTGATGTTAGCGCAGCTATGGCTGTTTGGAAGAAAAGCATTCGTAGGGTGCTTACTGTTAGTGTTCAGCAGGCAAGCAGGCAAGCAGGTGTAGGTAATATTTTTGCGAGTGTGTTTGCTCAACATGCTATGGACTGGAACAAGGGCTTTAAGGATCTTGCGAATAATAAAGACTTCATGAGAATGACGGTTCTTATGGAAACTCTTGCAAAGGCTTTAGACCTAGTTCTTACAGCTTTTGAAAAGGTTATAAAAAGTGTTGCTGCTTTAGCAACTGTTTACGATAACTTCAGCGATACCGCGAAAAAGGTTGTTAAGTATTTTCTTATGTATGAAGCCATAGCCTTAACTACTGGAGCAATAAAGCTTCTTGCTGGAGCTTTTGTGTCATTAAATAAAACTCTTTTAACATTGTTACCTAGGCTTCTTGCCTTATCCAAAAGGTTTTTAACCATATCGCTTCCTGTTCTTGCAGCATATTCTGGCTTTGTTTTTATGCAAACAGCATTTAAAGGCATGTCTGACAACATGGATAAAGCTAAAAAATCTATAAGAGAGTTTACTGATGCTGAAATTTTAAGTGCAAAAGCTCATGAAGAACTTTCAAAACAATTTAGGAATGCAGCAAGTGGCTCAGAAAAACTAAAGACTTTATGGGCAATGCTTAAAGTTAGTGCAAAAAAGATGTCTTTAGAAATTGAATCAATGAGAGCAAAGTCCATTCTTGAGACTTCCAGAAGTGGTCTTCGGGGTGTTGATAAAGAATTTGCTGATACTTACAAAGAAAACTTTTTAGGTAATTTCACTAACATGCTAGAGGGCATTGTAGACATTTTTAACAAAGTCTTTGATCCTAATCGTCTTTTTAAAGAAAGTGGTGCGTTAGACGACAGATTACGTTTTGTTAATACTCTTGCAGAAGCTAAAGAAATGGCTGAAGAGTTGGATAAAACACAGACAAGCCTTTTTAAAAACCTGCAAACTTACGCTAAAAGTGGTGAGGTTGAAAACGCCTTTAGGGTTTATGATTCTGCTGAAAAGGAACTCGTAAAAAACTTAGCCGATGTAAATAACCAACTTGCAGAGATACAACAGGCTTGGTTAATTGCCGCAGATAGTGGAGATTTTATATTAATGGAGACTTTAGGTCTTCATATGGCTGATCTTCGAGAAAAAGCAGAACAACTTAAAGAAAACTTAGATGGGCTTTTTGACAATATCGCTATCGCTAAGATTAATAGATATAGTGAAGAGTTTGAAGCTAGCATTGAAAAATTGAAGCGTCTTTATGGTGAAGGAACTAAAGAATATAATATTGAGGCTCAAAGATTATTTGAAGACTTTAAAAAGAAAATATCTGATATTTCTCCAGTAACAAAAGAAGGTCAAAAAGCCTTAAACGACTTCAAGAACACGATTGATGATACCGCAAGAAGCACTGGAAACTGGAAACAAGCAACAGCAGCAGCTTTTGATGAAATCACTAGGTATAATACTTTTGAAGCCTTCAAAGATGCTGTTGTAAACGTTTTTACTTCTATCGAGGATGCTATCGTTAAGATGGCTGAAACAGGAAAAATTAGCTTTCGTGATATGGCTGTTTCTATCCTTAGCGATTTTAACCGTATTCTTATAAGAATGAGCATAACAAAGCCTATTGCAGAAGCTTTTATGGCATCTTCCTGGTTTCCTAAACTTAGTTTTGCAGATGGTGGAATCCTCCAGGAGCCTGTCCACGGAATAGGACTTTACTCTGGAAAAGCCTATGAGCTTGGTGAAAATGGACCTGAAAAAGTTTCTCCTCTAGGCCAAGATTCTGGCAAAGTCGAGGTACATATTCATAATGCTCCTCCAGGAACTCAGGTAAAACGCTCTCCAAACAGTAACGGAGGCGAAAGAATTGACGTATTTATTGAAAACATAATGGCTCAGTCTTTAGCGACAGGAAAGGGTAAGGCTGTCCTTGGTAATGTTTATGGTCTTACACCTGCTATGATAGGGAGGTAACATGCCTGACTGGCCCTCTACGCTTCCAGATGAACCAATTGAAAGTGGTTATGAGGAAACTTTTGCTGATAATCTTATTCGTACAGAGATGGATAAAGGTCCACCTAAAGTACGTAGACGAACTCAAGCTAATGTCAACAAAGCTACTTTTCCTTTTATTTTTACCAAAGCCGAACTCGGCTACTTTACTACTTTCTACAAAGTAGATCTTGCGGAAGGAGCACTTCCTGTAGACTGGACTCATCCTATTCACGGAACTCCTATTCAGTTTAACATTGTCCCTCCTGTTAAAATTACTCCCATAGGAGGCGGATTCTTTAGTGTTAACTTAACAGTGGAGATTTTACCATGAGAACAGGTTCAGTTACCTTTCGAGAAGCTATTTTCTCACAGCAAACAGAAGAAGTTTTTATTCTTCTTATAGAGATTTCACACCCAACACTTCCAGATGATATTCGTGTTTGCTCTGGTGGAAGAGATATAACCAGTGGAGGAAATCTTTATGTTTACTATCCTTTTGATATAACCCTGCCTGATGATGTAGCAGAATCTGTCTCAAAAGCAAAAATAACAATAGGTAACGTGAGTCGTGATCTTACTGATGCGATTCGTAAAATGACTTCCAGCCCAGTAATAAATGTTAAACTGGTTCTTGCCAGTAATCCTGATGTAATTGAGATAGCGTTTGAGGGTTTTAAACTTGTAACAGTTGATTACAATGCTCTTACAATAACTGGTGATATTTCCATTGAAGATTTTCTAACAGAACCGGTACAAGGAGATTCTTTTGTGCCTTCACAGTTCCCAGGTCTTTTCTAAATACGTAGGCTTAAAATATGCAGACAAGGGCCGAACAGAAAAAGGTTTTGATTGTTGGGGCCTTGCTAGGCATATATACAAAGAAGAGTTAGGAATAATCCTTCCTTCTTTTACCGATTCTTATTCTACCTCAGAAACCCGTGAAGAAATAGCCGCCATTATTGAGTTTCAAAAAATGAAGTGGGAAGCTATTCCTTCAGGAAAAGAGCAGCCATTTGATATAATTTTGCTTCGCATTTTGGGTTTTCCCATGCATATTGGTGTTGTCATTGAAAAGAGAAAAATGATACATGTCTTTAAGGGATCTAACACAACTATTGAAAATTACACAAGTGCTCAATGGCGTCACAGGGTACTAGGTTTCTATCGTTATAAAGAGGGTATAAGATGATAAAAAATCTTCCTATGGTCATAGATAAAGGTATAAATGTTGAAGCAAAGCGTCATCCTTTCGAGAAAGTTCCCATATTCGGTTACGGCCTAGCTGGAAAAAATCTTATTGATACTATAGATTCCACAGGAATAACCTTTTATCCTGGCACGGACGCTATCATTCTTGTAAATGATGTTCCTATTCCTAGGGAGGACTGGGAAACTTTCTATCCTGCCCCTGGAGATCAAATAAAAGTTCTAGCTGTTCCAACAGGACGCGGTGGAGGAAAAGACGTTCTTCGAGTTGTCCTTACAATGGCTGTTATTGCCATTTCCTGGGGAGCAGGCGCATTTCCAGGTATTGGCTATCTTACTGCACAACCTTTAGGTTCGCTTTTAAGCTCAGCTGCTTTTGTTAAGTATGGTACTATGGCTTTCTCCGCCGCTTATATGTATGGTGGAATGATGCTTGTAAATGCAATCTGCCCCCCGCCAAAGCCAGAGCGAGACAATAGCATTGCTTCAGAATCAAGCCACAGCTTTGGTCTTGAGGCTGCAAAAAACACAGTTAACCATTGGCAACCAGTACCTCTTCTTTTAGGACGCCATAAAATCTTTCCTCCTTATGGAGCACAACCATATACAGAAATAGTTGGTAATGACCAATACCTACGACTACTTTTTTGCCTTGGTTATGGGCCAATACATATGGAAGATCCAAAAATAGGTGATACTGACATAAACAGTTATAATGTCGTTGAAGGAGATAATCAAGAAACTAGAGTTGATTTTGAGTTTTATCCCGAGTTTAATCCTGAAACTGACAACTTTAAGTGGTTTACCAATGATATTGAGGAAGAAACTTTAAGCATCTTACTTGAACATTCTACAGGCCCTCATATACGAACTACGGGAGTTGATGCAGATGCTTTAAGTTTAGATCTTTCAGCTTTAAATGGTTTAGTACAGATTCATGATGATGGGTCTAAATCAGGGATTGCTGTCGAGCTTGAGATTAAATATAGAAAAGTAGGAGCTAGTACCTGGTCTAGAGGTAATGCGACACAGGATATACCAGAAGCTAATATACACGTTAGACAACCAGGACCATCATTTGTTACTTCAGATACTGATTTAATAGTTGAAACCGGCTATTCATATACAAGAATAGGCATAGACAAAACTTCTGGTGAGATTGTTACCACATCATCTCAACCAGAAGGCACCTATCTTGGTTATGAAACAGATTACAGAGCCTATTATCGTTGCCCTAACTTACCAGAATGGGTAGCTCCTATTTGTGGTATTTCCTTATCTACTACAGATACAGCTATTACCGCTGCAAATATTACAGATTTAAGAGATGATCAATTAAAGGCAGTCGGCCTATCAAATCTCCGTGCTGAACCAACTGATCCACCATCATGGTTTGTACATATAAATGCTGGCACCTTAACATACAGACGAACTATGGGAGGAAAGGAAACATCTGCAATACGAAGCACATTTCACATAGCTCTGCCTAGTAAGGGACAATATGAAGTTTCTGTAGCACGAATCTCAGAAGATACTAATAATGAAAGGATTTTAGATAAAATCACTTGGACAGCTCTTCGTACAATAAGAAACGTACAGCCTGTTCGAAAAGCTGGTCTTTCATTTTTCGAGATGCGTATAAAGGCATCAGATAACTTAAATGGGGTTATCTCAAACTTTAACTGTATAGCAACATCTCTTTTCAAGTCCTGGGATGCTACAGCAAAAGAGTGGACAACAGAACCTGTACCAACTAATAATCCAGCAGATCTCTTTAGAGCAATTTTTCAAGGGCCTTTTAATAAAAAAGCTATAGCTGATAGTAGACTCAATCTTGAAGAGATTCAAGAATGGCATGAATATTGTAAAGATAATGGTTTCACCTTTAATATGTACCTTGACGGAAGAAAGAGTGTTTATGATACTGCGAACTTAATAGCTGCCGCTGGCAGAGCATCCATGACACATAAAGATGGACAAATCTCAATTATCATAGATAAAGAACGTTCCACAGTTGCTCAAATTTTTACGCCTGACAATTCACGAGATTTTAGCGCTACCAAGAAATTTATAAACCTTCCGCACGCTTTTAGAGTTACCTTCCCTAATCAAAATAAAGATTGGTTGACTGATGAGCGTATAGTTTATGATGATGGATATACAGAAGCAAATGCAACTATCTTTGAAGAACTTCAGCTTCCAGGAATCACACATCCATCACTTGCATGGAAACATGGAAGATACCATCTTGCCCAGCTTAGGCTCCGTCCCGAGACTTATTCCATAACGACAGATGTTGAAAACCTTCGATGTACTAGAGGGGATCTTGTTAGAGTTAATCATGATATTACCAAATGGGGGCTTGGAAGTGGTAGGATAAAGGCTTTAAAAACGTCTGGTTCTTACACAACAGGAGTCATTCTTAACGACTTTGTAACCTTTAGTGAAGGAAAAACTCATGTTCTTCGAGTTCGCTTAGCAGATGGTTCTATCCAAGTTCATGAGGTTACTGATTACTCCGGAATGCAGGAAGATCCGACTTCTTCCATGCTTTCTCATAATGGCTTAGGAAGCTTCAGCGCCGTTCAATGTGTTGATAATAACCTTTCAACAGTTGGCTTTAACACAAATACCTCAGAAGCTGGCGCATACCTATTGATAACTTCCGATGTACCAAAAGCATACGGCTCGTTTTATTTGTACTTACAATCGGCTGGCTACAACGGAGTGTTTAATGTTGAGTTTTCAGACAATGGAACTGACTGGTATATCGCTTACAGTAACTTTTCTCCTTCTGCTGAAGGCTGGAATCTTTGTCGTTGGTCAGAGAAAGGTTCTCATCCTTACTGGAGACTTTACCTCACTAACACCCCAGGAGTAGGACCAGATATAATTGAATTACAAACATTCTTAGCGAGTAATGTAACTGATCTTAATTTTACCACTCCTGTATTAACCTCTACAGGTCCACAGGTTGGTGATCTCTGTACTTTCGGGGTTGTTAATGAAGATAGCGTTGAATGCTTAGTAAAATCCATAAAGCCTGGGCCGGATCTTTCGGCTACACTGGAGCTTGTTGATTATTCGCCTGCTATTTACAATTCTGATACAGGCACAATCCCAGAGTTTAACACTCATATCTCAAGCCCACTTGGAACATACGTGCCGATCATAAAATCTGTACAATCAAATGCAAACGTTTTACTTCGACAGCCTGATGGTAGCTTAGCATCTAGAATGCTTGTTACTTTCGAGTATGTCAGCAACAGAGACCTCCATAAGATTCAACATATTGAGGGACAGTATCGTGTCAACGGTGGAGCATTTTGGAGAACGCTTCCACTTATCCCTGATAACGCTACAGAGGTAAGTATTACAGATATTGAAGATGGTGAAACCTATGATCTTCGTTTTCGATATGTTTATAATGACAACCGCCAGGGACAATGGTGTGAGATTGTAACTCACACAGTAATAGGAAAGAGCGGTCCTCCAAGTGATGCAACCTTCGATAATATAAATACTGTTTTTGGAGAAACTGCTATCAAGTTTGTCATAAACGCTATTCCTGATCCTGATCTAGACTTTTATGAAATCAGGACTGATACAAACTTTGGTAGCAGCATTAATCTTGTAACAAGAACACGTTCTTTGGTTGTGAACTATAGCCCTGTCGCAGCAGGCAGAACATACTACCTAAAGGCTAGAGATACCTCAAAACAATACTCTGCAAACGCAGATTCCATAAGTGATTCATACACAGGCATAGAAATAACTATAGATGAAACTATTGTAACCATCGCTGGTGATTTCATAATGAGATGGTCAATAGATTCTAATACTCGTATAGATAGACAAACTCTTCAAGTTTATAGTGATAGCAGTTACCAAAATTTAATAAGAACAGTTAACAATATAGCTGAGAATCAGTACAGATACACTTTTGAAATGAATAAAAGTGATGATGCTGTTACACCAAGAAGACAAAGATACTTTAAGCTAACTGTTTATGATACTCTAGGACAAAGTGCTGTAAAATACTTTGATGTAGAAAAACCTCAACCTAGTGCCGTAACCATTTCTAGTATTACGCCAGTGCTTAATGGTCTAGAAATTGCATGGTATAGTAATTCAGATGCAATTTCCTATGTCGTGGTTTGCGACACAGAAAATCCACCAGTTAAATACTACCATAACATTAAAAATACAATTTTTACAATTTTGGATCTCAACTCTGAAGTTGATTACTATATCCGTGTATATGCAATGGATGCTTTTGGTTCTGGTAGCGTAGGAGCAACATATAGCGCACGACCCGCATCATTAAGTCTTAAAGAATATGCTCTTGATGTACCAATGACAAAAGGCATTGTTTGGTCTACAAACTCAAGAGTTGAATGGACTGAGGGAGTGCTTACATATGGAAGCAACGAATATACTATTGCAACTGGAAACACTACAGACACGTATATATGGTGGGACAAAAACACTCCAACAACGTTCCAGCACTCAAATGATAAACCTACTATAGATACCAACAAGTGGATGATGGCTATTTATGATAGTGAAAAAGATGAAGTCTTTGTAGCTCAGTCTGGAAAGATTATACATGGAGGACTTATACAAGCTGGGACAATCCTTGCTGAACACATAGGAGCAGGTGAAATTACTGCTGATAGACTTAATATAGGAAATTGGCAAAGCGTTGTAGATTCTCATATAAAAATGCTTCTACATTTCGATGGTTCTCTTAACGCTACCTCTGGCCTAGAACCAATAAATAATGGAGCCACCTTAAGGCCCGACGGATGGTATGGTGGGGCTGTTGCGATTGAGGAAGCTACCGTAAACTTAATAGCCACACAAGGTAATGCCGCCCAGGATTGGACGGCCTGGAGTCATTGGAGCACAGGAGCTACTACTTATTGGGCAAGCCAGGGAACTTTTAATGATCCCGACTATGGCGCTGTTTGGTGGGGTATTGGAACAAGTATTACATCTTATCTTTATGATTATAGTCCATATACATTACTTCAAGGCCAGACGCTTACCTTCTCAATCTACCTAAAAGCTGATGAAGAGATAACCCTTCCAGGGCCAAAGTTTTATACACAAAGAGTAGGTAGCGGCTTTGACTATGTTGACCATGATCCTGTAAGGATTACTCTAACTCCCAAATGGCAACGATTTACATGGACAACTACTCTTCCAGCTGATGCTAGAGGCATAGGAGTAAACCTTTGCAATGGTGTTTTAGAGAATAAAAAAATTTATGCTGCTTTCCCTCAGCTTGAAGAAAAGCCTTTCGCAACTTCCTTTGTCAACGGCTCAAGAGCCGCAGGAAGACTGACATATAAACACTTATGCACCCCTAAAGGATCAGTTCATTTCAAGATCCAGTTGCTACAGCCTATTCAAGAAACAGGAACAAGAATGTTTTTTGAGATGGATAATGCTGATAGAAGTAAACTTATAGCCATAAGACTGTCCGCAGGAGGGAATCTTAATTGGTTTGTAAGAGATGGAGTAATAGATGTTGGACTTTGCCGAACCAATATATCCTCTACTGGGCTTAATTGGGTTCCAGGAGAATGGCATACTGTACAAGCAACCTGGGACTTCGATACAGGCAAATGGCAATTAATTCTTGATGGCGTTATGTATGAGGAAACACGAGCTGCAACGTATAGTCAGGAAATGGTTAATCTGAATATTGGATGCGCCATAAACAATAGTTTCCATTGTAATGCTATAATAGATGAATTTAGAATTGATGATGTAGTCCGTACTCAGGATGAACTAAACGCTTGGAGGGAAAGTAATGCTCCCTTCTCTGATCCTAATGCTTTTACCAATAGAAGCGGAACGGTTGAGATAACCCATAAGGGAATAAGGGTTACAGGTTCTTCGGGAGTTATTGAAAGCGGTTCAAAAAGCGTAGCTTTTGAAGATATTGCAGGATGGGCAGATGCTGCTGATACAACACTTATTAACGGTGGAGTCATAAAAACAGGGACTATTTACCTAAATAGGCTTGTTGGTTCCTCTGGAACACTAACAATTTCTAGTTCAGGAAAGATAATTGTTCAAACTAGTGATGGTTTGGAAGTTACTCAGGGAGGAGACATATCCATTATAGGACATGATACAAACCCTGGAAAACTTAACATTACAGGTACTTCCATCAAACATAGCATGTCAGCACCTGCAACTGGAGCTACACTAAGCATTACTTCTAATAATTCCTCAGCAATACTAGCGCTAGGCACTACCTCAAATAGGTATGGTACTATACGCGCATATGTAAATAACTCGATTGATCTTTACGCATTAGAAGGAGCATATGGTGCAAGAATAAGAGTTCTTGTAAATGAAAGCTCGGCTCTACAAAATATATATATGCGTGGTAAGATTATAGGTGATGGAGGAGGGTTTAACGGATGTAGGATTAAAGCCGGGAGCTATACTGGCACAGGGTCTTCAAAACAGCAGAATATTACCGGGATTGGATTTCTCCCTCTGGCAGTTTTTGTAGTATACGCAACAGCGTGGTCACACGGGGCTTCTGCCTATCTAGCAGCAAAATTTTCTGGTATGGGTAGTTATGCGTGGTCTGTGTATAACGTGGCAGTACATAATAATACTATTCCGGAGATAGGTTCCTCGTCAGACGGATATTTTACAGTCAGTTCCGTATACAATGAGAGCGATATCGTCTATCGGTATATAGCAATTGGGTAGGAGATAAGGGATGGAAGACATTACAAAAATGTTTGATAAGATGGAAATATCGAGGCTGTTCATCCTGGTCGACGATGCTGGGATCATACAGTGTGTGGCGACGGAGAGGGAGAACCTTCATCAGGATAAGATTGCTGCGGGAATGAAAGAATATGAATTGACGGATGAGGTCTACGGGGAGCAGCTCAACGAGGTATTCCCTGGGGATGAGTATAACCCGAAAACAGGACACATTATCAGTAGGCCAGAGAATCACGCATCCTTACCAGAGGAGTTAATCATACAGGCCAAGATCACGGAGGAGATGAAAGCCATAGCGATAGAGAGATTGGTTCAAAGGGGAGAAATCCCAAGCGGTTACATTGATCGAATCTCGCAGAAATAGGGAGAGCAGCTATTTCACATCTTTGGGGAGCTATAAAACAACTTGATGCTGAGATGAATATAAAGCAAGAAACAAAAACCTAAAAGGAGAAATAAAAATGACCAAAGAAGAAAAAATGAAAAAGTATCTGCCCCAAATGGCTCAAGGACCTGATACTGATTCCATAGCCAATAGACTTGGGAAAAATATAATTGAGCTTGAGACTGCTCAAGCCAACCTTAACATCTTTGCGGATCATATTATCAAGCTTTCGGAGGAGAAGGAAAACCTTCAACAGCAAGTAAATATCTTAAAGGCCCAGCTTGAGCAGCAAGGAAAAACCACAATCAATGCTAAGGAAGTAAAATGAACTGTAATCCCATTTTTGATGCTTGGCTTCCCAAGAAACTTGGAGTTGACGCCATAACTCTCTATCCCTACATACTTTTCGCTATGCAAGGAGATCAAGTTTCTAAAAAACTTATGCGCCATGAACTTATCCACTGTGCACAGATTGAAAAAGAAGGTATGATCAAGTTTTATCTAAAGTATGTTTTTGAGTATTTTAAAAACCGTCTTAAAGGTATGCCTCATTGGAAAGCTTATAGAAGCATCAGCTATGAGGTAGAAGCATATAAAAATGAAGACAATGAGTTTTACTTTGAAGGAGTCTAAAATGGATATTTACGATCACTTTGTAAAACAGGAGCTTGTGCCTATAGTAATTGCTAAAAAGTTCGGCAATGACAAGATTCTTCGCCTTTTCGATGATAGAGCATTGTGGACGCTACTAATGCTTCGTAAACGTTATGAGGAAGGGCATAAACATCCAGGTCTTTACATCAATGATTACCATTTTGGAGGCATCAATCAGTATCGAGGATGGCGACCAGGTAACTGCCCGATAGGAGCTGAATTCTCACAGCATAAGTTCGGAAGAGCTTTTGATTGCATCTTTAGGAACATCTCCGCTGAAGAAGTTCGAGAGGATATCCGCAAGAACCCTACAGAGGAAGCTTTCAAATACATTACAGCAGTCGAGCTTGATGTTTCTTGGTTTCATTTTTCTACAGAAAACCACAACAAAGAAAAATATGGTATTCTTTGGATTAAGCCTTGATAAAAACGAAAATAAAATAATTGCAATTTACAACTAAATGGGCTGATGTCATCATTTACACGGGGATTGAAAACAATGGGCGATCTTTCATCAAAAGAAAGAAAACAAATTGAAGATATTCTAGGGAATGCTGTTCTTAGCTTAGAGCATATAAGAAAAACTTTTCAGAAAGGAGAATTATCAAAGGAGTATCAAAAAGATCTTATTAAGATTGCCCATTCCCTCATCACTGCTTTTACACTACTCTACAGGGAGGCCCCTATTAATGAAGACGTTTGAGCTTAAAATTTCACACATCATTCTTATTGCTATCTTGTCAGTAACTTTGCTGGAAATCATAGCTATTTCACAAGGACTGAATGGCACATGCATGAGAACAGCAGTAACAACAATAGGTGCACTTGCAGGTGTTGGTGGTGGCTGGGGTCTTAGGGCATTAATAAGTAAGAAATAAAAGGAGGAGTAAAATGGATTCTTTTAAAGCATCAGCGATTTGGGGAAGGGTGGGAGCGTCGATACTCTGTATTATTGCGCTTGTTCTTGGGTTTTTCGGGTATCAGATGGAAGCAACTGAACAGGAAGCTATGGTTGAAGCGGTTGGACTTATCCTCACCGGCTTGGCAGCTATCCTGGCATTCGTTTCCAAGATCAGAGAGTTTTTTAAGGCAAAAAAGGACGCATAATGGCTTTGGATGGTGGTGCTATCTCATCCCTTCTTTACATTCTTGAGGTTATCATAAATGAGCTAAAAAGATGGCGTAGAGATAAGCACCACCAGGAAACACAACAGGCGGTGGATGATGCTAAAAAAGATCCTGTTGGGGCTTTCAATGCTCACTTTAGTGGGATGTGCGACAACGCAGATTCCACAGAAACCGATAAAGCCAAGGATTGAGGCTGAGTATAAGGATGAAAGCGTATGTTTTTCCAAAGAGGATGCATACCTTCTTTTTATGTATATAAAAGCTCTGGAGGATGGATATGAAGACTTTTAAAACAATCATGATAGCAATAGGAATAATGGTAGTTTCAGGCTGTCTTTTTGCAGCGCAGATCCAAGTCACCTGGAACGCCAACACAGAGGAAGACCTGGCCGGGTATCGGCTCTATGTTGGGAAGGCATCGGGCCAGTACGGCGAGCCCGTGGACGTGGGGAACGTGACAGAGCACGTCATGGAGATCACCCCGCAGCATGGGGCTACCTACTATTTCGCCCTGACCGCCTACGATACCAGCGGCAATGAAAGCGGGTACAGCGCAGAGGCGACCTGTTTTATACCGGACGGGGTAAAGCCGGAGAAGCCCACCGGCCTGCGGGCGATCATTCAGGCCATCATCTCCTGGTTCAAGGGGCTGTTCGGACTGAGAGCGGCTGTGATCGCGTGAGGAGAAAAAATGACCCTTCGTATTCATCACATCCCTGATTGTGCTCCTAGACTAGCTGGAGCAGTAACAGAACTGAGCAGAGTAGCACAGCTGTCAGAGCCCACTCTCGTTACTGTCCAGACTAATAAGCCCTGGGTACTGCTTTATAACAATCAGTTTATTGAGGAACGAATCGACACAGCAAAGAGGAAAGATCGGAACATGGAGATCGTGAGATTGTGGGCGGATAATCCCTATCTCGAAAGTACAGTTTGTCCTCTTGGGGGAGTAGCGTGGTGTTTATCCACTCCGGCTGAGTTCATGCGGAAACGAGATATCTACCATCATACAACTACTGCTACAGTTGAAGCCCTGCGAAAGCACGGTATAAACGCCTTTATGAGATCCGAAGGATTTCCCGCTGTAGAGATAAAGGGTTTAGATTACTTAATGTCGGCTCCCCCTGCTATTGTTCGTCATGGAGAATGGTTCAGCACTTTCTGTATTCTGTGGTGGGATGTTTTAAAATCTGACCTTGAGGTAGTTAAACAACTTTCTAACAGTAGATGTATAAGAGGAACCCAGTTCAATGCTTTAGGTTATGCGGGAGTACGCAGTATAAATCCATATCTTAGTCAAGTGGACTGGCTGGAAACATTCGGTGAAGTTGTGGCTAGGCGGTTGGGTCTAAAGGCTGTTCGCGCTCCCATGAAGGCTGCTACTGAAACAGCCCTTCTAGAACTGTACTATAAGCTGGATCGCCCTGAGTGGGTAGAAAATGGAATCCATCCTGGTATAAAATCATGAGCATCTATACTCTCACAGGTCTATCTAAGGAGCAGTGGATCAGAGACGATCCTAATACTCCAGCAAACCGCAAGACGTTCGATCTTGGGAATGGGAAAAAGCGTCATATTATTTCCAGTCGTCCCCTTCATTATTGGACAGAGGTAGGCAAAGGGGAGCATCCTGATAAAGGAGAGTGGGACGATATTGATACTACTCTTAGACTAGAAGCTGTTGAGGGGAAGGAATATTCCTCCCATTTTATTGCAGACAAGAACAACTTTAGCACAGGATATAGAGCCGATGGAAGTGGTTACAAGTTTGCAGGTTTTCGATTAAATGAAGCAAACCAATACGAGACAACTCTGCATGCTGTTTATCTAGATGGAGTCGAGATACCTATCCCTGAAACTCTCATCATCACTCAAACAGAACAAAACGTGTTGGAGCACGCGATCAGCGAAAGTGTAAAGATCTGGAATGTTGTCCATCCCCGTTATGTACGGGACGCAATTAAAACAACTCAGTATGTTCAGGACTTTAGGATTGTTTATAAGGTTCATCTGTCTGGTTTTACTATACTCAACAGTCATACTATTGTTGATGGAGTTAACGAGTATCAACCGAACACAGAGGGGGATTTTGTTCTCCAGAGCGATGCTTCGGCAGGAGAAAAAATTGTTACTATTCCCAAACCTATTATGTGGACGGACGATGTTGACTCACTGAACCGTTTCTGCTCAGAAATAAACCACCGCCTTTATGAACAGGACGGGGTGCTCTACTATGAAAAAGCTCCGAACAGCCTCGGTAGGGATTGGCTACTGGCAAACAAGCCCACTCTCTATATTGATGGAACAGCTTACTACGGCGCCCCAAGCAATGATGCAGTTTTTACAGCAAGCGGTACCTCGTGGGATAATATTCATGATGCAACGTCTGGTGTTGTGACAACAAATAATAGCTCCGCACTTTTTGGAACAGCATATAGCAAAAGTACATATTATATCTATCGCCAATGCCATGAATTTGACACGTCTGGAATAGCTGATGACGCAACAATAACAGCAGCATCATTATATCTTAAATGTGCTGACGCTACTTATGCTAGTACAGTCTTAAATGTTTTTCAGGGTTCGCAGGAAACTCCGCCAACCAAAGAAGATTATGACGCTTTTGGCTCTACTTCCTTCGGAAAATCTTCTGGTGATTGGGCAGATGATACATATAAAAGCATAGCTTTAAATTCGAGTGGTATTTCTGCAATCAACAAAAAAGGTTCAACTAAACTATTTTTTCGAGATGATTATGATTTAAATGATGAGCCTCCTTCTGGTTCGTCATATATCACGATATATATGGCAGATCAGAGCGGTACAGATAGCGATCCATATTTAGATGTTTCTACAGGTGCGGGGGGCGGTCTGAAAATCCCGATAGCAATGCATCACTACAACCTATTAAGGAGCGCATAACATGCTCTATCTAAAGCAATCAACAGCGGCAACCATCAAGCTCGGGCCATTCGTTGACGACTCGGACGGCAAGACAGCCGAAACCGGGCTCACCATTTCACAGGCCGATATCCGGCTGTCGAAGAACGGCGGGGATATTG
>ERZ1026796.136-NODE-136-length-65090-cov-9.097302_pt1 | contig 65090 bp, 46 predicted proteins | sample MGYA00520874_ERZ1026796 | MGnify/ENA primary metagenome ERZ1026796 (study PRJEB33270, sample SAMEA104284474) | anaerobic digester metagenome | biome: Anaerobic digester microbiome; feature: mesophilic sludge digester; material: Anaerobic digester biomass | place...
CGCCGGCTTTCCCACCGCCGCTTGGAAAGCCCTGCCGGCTTCCCACACCGCCCACAGCCCCGACGACAACCACTGGGGGTCATTTCTAACGAGCTACCAAGGGGACATTTCTAAAGAGCCTTGACAGGAGATACGGATGTCTTCACACTAGCCCTGCTCGGCGCCGCCAACGTGTGCATGGAGGTGGAGCTGGCACACCCGGAGATCCAGCTCAGTGCCGAGACGGTCAGACACGTCATCGATACGGTGTTCGAGGGGCTCGCACCGCGGCCTGCGACAGCGGTGGTGTAGGGGAGACGAGCATGAAGGTCAAAGCGGTGATGCTGGTAGGTGTGGTGGTGGCGGCGACGGCAGGGTTGTGGGGTTGCTCGGCCAAGACGGAGGGCAACGAGAGGGTGCGGCCTGCGGTGGCGGTCGAGGTGGCGACGGTGGCGGCGACCGACCTCGAGCAAGCGATCGAGGTGGTGGGTTCGTTGGCACCCAAGTTCTCGGTGGAGGTCAAATCCGAGGTGACCGCCACGGTGGTTGAGGTGGCCGTTACCGAGTGGGTCACGGTGCACAAGGGGCAGCTGCTCGCCAGGCTCGACAGCCGTGAGGCGGACGCTGCGTTCGCCACCGCCAAGGCCCACCTCGCGCAGGCGGTCGCCGGCGAGCAGGCGGCGGTGCGGGAGCTGGAGCGGGTCGAGAAGCTGAAGGCCTACGGCCTGGCAACGGCACAGAACCTCGACGACGCGCGCACGGCCCGCGAGGCGGCGACGGCTGCCACCGAGGCCGCCAGAGCCCAGGTGCGCGCCGCCGAGACCTACCTCTCGAAGACCACCATCGTGTCCCCCATGGACGGCGTCGTGGCCTACCGCGGGGTGAGCGCCGGCGACCGGGTCGAGAGCATGGGCGGCGGGCCGATGTTCAAGCTCGTCGACAACCGGGTCCTCGACCTCACGGTGACGGTGCCCTCCACCCGTTCCGGCGAGGTGAAGGTCGGCCAGCCGCTTCGCTTCACCGTCGACGCCCAGCCCGGCCGGAGCTTCGAGGGGCAGGTGCGGTTCATCAACCCCGCCATCGACCCCGGCAGCCGCACCGTTTCGGTCACGGCCGAGGTGCGCAACGAGGACAGTGAGCTGCGTGGCGGTCAGTTCGTGAAGGGTCGGATCGTCCTCGGGACGAGGCAGGGGGTGCTCACCGTGCCCCGCCTGGCGCTCATCACCCAGGACATCGCCCGCGGCACCGGCGAGCTGTACGTGACGGCCGGGACCTCGGTCGAGCGGCGCTCGGTCAGGCTCGGGGTCGGCATCAATGACTCCCTCGAGATCGTGTCGGGGGTATCCGCCGGGGAGCAGGTGGTCACTCGCGGAGGCTTCAACGTCCGGCCCGGTGACCCGATCATGATCGTGACTCCCGAAGGGGCGTGACGCATGTTCCTGTCCAACCTCTCGATCAAGCGGCCGGTGCTCGCTACCGTCATGATGCTGGCGCTGGTGACGCTGGGCCTGTTCTCCTATCGCCGCCTGGCTATCGATATGATGCCCGACGTCGAGATCCCGGTGTTGTCGATCATTACGGTGTTCCCGGGCGCCTCGCCCGAGACGGTCGAGCGCGAGGTCAGCAAGCGTATCGAGGAGGCGGTCAACCCCATCCACGGCGTCAAGCACGTGGTTTCGACCTCGCGCGAAGGGCTCTCCTCGGTGGTCGTGGAGTTCAACCTCGAGGTCAAGATCAACGAGGCCTCCTCCGAGGCTCGAGCCAAGATCAACGGCATCATCAATGAGCTGCCGGCCGGCATCCAGGATCCGGTGATCCAGAAGCTCGACTTCGCGGCAATGCCGATCGTCTCGCTGGCCGTGCGCTCCGACACGCTCTCGGCGCGCGACCTGACGACGTTGGTGGATCGCAAGGTCAAACGGCGGCTCGAGAACGTCCCTGGCGTCGGCAAGGTCAAGTTGGTCGGCGACTCGACCCGCGAGGTGTCGGTAGAGCTCGACCCAGCGCGGCTGCAGGCGCTCGGCATGGGCGTCGACGAAGTGATCTTCGGCCTCCGGACCGAGAACGTGAACACGCCGCTCGGACGGCTCAACCGCGGCGCGACCGAGACGCCGATGCGGGTGGCTGGCAAGCCCAAGGACGCCGACGAGTACCCGGACATGGTCTTTGCCCGGCGCGGCCCCCACCCGGTGACGCTCGGTGAGGTCGCGACGGTGGTCGACGGGATCGAGGAGCAGCGTTCGCTGGCCCTCGTCGACGGTGTGTCGGCAGTGGCCGTGGACATCATGAAGCAGTCCAAGGCCAACACCGTGGAGGTCGTGGACAACGTCAAGAAAGTGGTCGATGCCTTGCGAGCCGAGATGCCGGCTGGCACTGAGATTCGGATCGTTCGCGATAGCTCGACGATGATCCGTGAGTCGGTCGCCGACGTCAAGACGACGTTGGTCATCGGCGGTCTGCTCACGGTCTTCATCGTCTTCCTGTTTCTCAACTCGTGGCGGTCCACGGTGATCACCGGCCTGACGCTGCCGATCTCCGTAATCTCCTCGTTCATCGCCATGTATTTCCTGGGGATGACGGTCAACACGCTGACGCTGATGGCGCTTTCGCTCGCGATCGGCTTCCTCATCGACGACGCGATCGTGGTGCGGGAGAACATCGTCCGCCATCTCGAGCGCGGCCAGGATCACTTCACCGCCGCCAGGGAGGGCACGGCTGAGATCGGTCTCGCCGTGCTCGCCACCTCGATGTCGATCATCGCCGTGTTCGTGCCGGTGGCGTTCATGCAAGGCATCATCGGCCGGTTCTTCTACCAGTTCGGACTGACCGTGGCGTTCGCCGTGATGGTGTCGCTGTTCGTTTCGTTCACCCTCGACCCGATGTTGTCGTCGCGCTGGTACGACCCCGACATCGAGCGCACGGGAAAGCGCCACCTCGTCAACCGCATCCTCGACCGCTTCAACGGCTGGTTCGACCGCACCGCCGACCGCTACAAGTCGCTCATCGGCTGGGCGCTCGACCACCGTAAGACGGTGCTCGGCTTGGCGGTCGCCGCTTTCGCCGGTGGCCTCGGGATCATGGGCATGCTGCAGTCCGAGTTCTTTCCGGTGTACGACCGCGGCGAGTTCGTGGTTCGCTTCAAGAGCGCGCCCACCGCCTCGATCGCCGAGACGTCCTCGCGCATGCAGGAGGTCCTCGAGGTCCTCGGAAGCTTCCCCGAGATCGCCCACACCTACGCCACGATCGGCGCCGGGGATGCGGATACGGTGCGTGACGCGATGGTCTACATCAAGCTCACCGAGAAGTCCGAGCGCAGGCGCACCCAGGAGCAGTTGGTGTCGGTGGTCCGAACCCAGCTCGAGCAGATCCCGGGGTTGATCCTGTCCGTGCAGGACGACCCCCACGCCTGGGAGAAGCCGTTCCAGATGAACATCCGCGGCGAGGACATCGCGCTTTTGAAGCAGTACGCCGCGGCCGTGAAGCGAGAGCTCTACTCGCTCCCGGGCATCACCGACGTGGAGGCCACGCTCGAGCTCGATCTGCCCGAGTACCGGATCCTCGTCGATCGCCAGCGCGCGGCCGCGGCGGGGCTCGGGACGGCGGCGATCGCCAACACGGTGGGTGCCCTGGTGGGCGGTCAGGTGGTCTCGACCTACGAAGACGAGACCGGAGAGGCGGTCAACGTCAGGGTCCGTCTCCCGCTCGACCTGCGCCAGGACATCACCCAGGTCGGCAACCTGCGTCTGTCGGTGCCGAGCGGGGGTGCGGTCTCGCTCGTCCCGCTGGCGGACCTGGTGCGGTTCGAGCGCTCCACCTCGCCGTCCGAGATCAACCGCCGCGACCTCGCTCGGCAGGTGGTGGTGAGCGCCAACCTCGACCACCTGCCGCTCGGCACCGCCGGTGACAAAGCCATGGCCGCAGTCGCCAAGATACAGCTCGCCCCAGGCTACTCGATCGCGCTCGCTGGCGATACCGAGATCATGGTGGAGTCGTTCACCAACCTGGCCGAGGCGCTGCTACTCGCCATCATCTTCGTCTACCTCATCCTGGCGGCGCAGTTCGAGTCGTTCATCGACCCGCTCTCGATCATGCTCTCGTTGCCGCTGTCGATCGTCGGCATGGCCGGGATGCTGGTGCTCACCGGTGACACCCGGAACATCATGTCGCAGATCGGCCTCATCCTGCTCATGGGCCTGGTAACCAAAAACGCCATCTTGCTCGTCGATTTCACCAAGGTCCTGCGAGGCCGTGGCCTCGAGCGCCGGGAGGCGATCATCACCGCCGGCCGTACCCGCCTGCGCCCGATCATGATGACCACCGGCGCGATGATCTTCGGCATGCTGCCGCTGGCGCTCGCCATCGGCCAGGGTGCCGAGATGCGGGCGCCGATGGCGCGCGCCGTGGTCGGCGGGCTCATCACCTCGACGCTCCTGACCCTGATCATCGTGCCGGTGGTCTACACGCTGCTCGACGACTTCGCACAGTGGCTGCACCGCCGGATGGCCGGCGCGCGGTTCGAGGCCCATGAGGCGACGAAAAGCGCCGCCGCCGTGCTGTTGGTAGCGTCGCTCGTCGGGGCGTTCGCCGGCCCGGTGTCGGCGCAGCCGCCGGCGCCGCTGAAGGTCATGACGCTCGAGCAAGCGCTGGGCACGGCGCTGGAAAAGAACAAGGACGTGCAGAAGGCGGTTGAGTTCCAGAACTGGTTACGGGCCAAGTACGTGGAGGCTCGGGCGGCAGCGTTCCCGCACCTTACCCTCAGCGGCGGGATGCTGCGCCAGTACGACGACACCCAACGGGACTTCCTCAAAGACGTGCCGGAGGAGTTCAAGGGGATCTTCTCGTTCAAGCAGGACGTCACGACGTGGCAACTGGGGGTGAACCAGGCTTTGTTCACCTGGGGACAGGTCGGAGCCGCGATCCGTGGCGCCAAGGTCGGGCTGGCGATGGGCGAGGACGGGCTGCGGCGGTACCGCCAGGCGGTGCGCCGGGACGTCACCGCGGCCTACGTCGATGTGCTGCTGGCGAAGGAGATGGAGGTCATCGCGTTGCGCAACGTCGAGCTGAAGCGGCGGCACCTCGACGAAGCGAGGCGAAAGCACGAAGCCGGGATCGCCACCGACTACGATGTTCTGGCGGCCGAGGTTGCCCTCTCCAACGCCAAGCCTGGCGCCATCTCGGCGGCCAACGCGGTTCGCACCGCCCGCCAGAACCTCGGTTTCCTGCTCGGGGAGGAGGCGGTCGAGATCGATGCCACGGGCGCGATCCCGGCTCCGGCTGACGAGGTGCCGACGTACGATGCAGTGCTCGCGTCAGCGCTCGTGCACCGGCCGGAGCTCGTCGAGCTGGGACACCGTCGCGATGCCCAGAAAGAGCTCGTGAAGATCTACGGCGCCGCCGATCGTCCGCGCCTGGATCTGCAGGCGAGCTATGGCGGGCGCGACCTCGATACCGGCAAGGCGACGACCGGCGGCAAGAACTGGAGCGCCGGGGTGTTCCTCACGTTTCGGGTGTTCGACGGCCTCGAGACCCGAGGGCAGGTGGCGGCGGCCCGCTCGGAGCTGGCGACGTACGAGCTCGAGCACGAGAAGCTGCGGCAGGCGATCGCCGTCGAGGCCCGTCTGGCGATCAACGCTGCAGCCGAGGCAGCCCAGATCGTCGAGGCGCTCTCGGGCACCGTGCAGGAGGCCGAGAAGCTGTTGTTCATGGCCGAGAAGGGGTACGAGCTCGGGGTCAAGACCCACCTCGACGTCGAGGACGCGCAGCTCAACCTCATGTCGGCGCGCGGGAACCTCGCCAGGGCGCGGCGTGACCTTGCGGTGGCCCGCGTCCACGTCGACTGGGTGGCCGGCACCCTCGGCGAGAACGCAGCCTGACTCGGGTGACCCCGGTAATCGGTCGCACCGGCGGGCTGGCGCCGGCCCCGTGGGCTTTGACAGGTGCCGCACACCCGTGATACCAGGAGCAGCGGGCCGGTGCGCCCGCGGTTCGGGGGGAGCATGCGGGTTTGGAGGACGATGCCACGGGTGGTGCGGCTGGCGCTGCCGCTGGTGGCGCTGCATGTCGCGACGATGAGCGCTTTCCGTCTGGCGTTCTTCATCGTCTTCCGCAACCCCCAGGAAGCGCTTTCCGGCGCCGAGCTGGCCCATGCCTTCTACGTCGGCGCCAAGCTCGACCTGCGGCTGGCAGTCCTGGTTGCGCTGCCGCTGTTGGTGCTCGGTGGGTTCTCGTGGCTCGATCCCTGGCGCCACCGCTGGGCCGCGATCGCCTGGCAGGCGCACTACGGGTTCTGGACCACGGTGCTCGTGCTCACCCACTTCATCGATCTCGGGCACTACGGGTATCTCGAGACTCGGCTCAACGCAGCGGCGCTGCAGTATATCGAGGATCCCAAGGTGTCGGGTCGGATGATGTGGGAAAGCTACCCGGTCGGCTGGGGCCTGCTCGGGCTGGTGCTGGTGGCGTTGGGGACCTGGTTCGGGGTGCGGGCACTGCTGCGCCGGCCGGCGTTCTCGACCCCCACCTCGGTTGCCGGGTGGCGTCGGGTGGTGGTGGGGGGGCTGTGTGGGCTGGTGGTGGCGGGCGGCGTGTACGGCAAGCTCTCGTACTACCCGCTGCGGTGGTCGGACGCCTACTTCTCGACCAACGCGTTCGTCTCCAACCTCGCTCTCAATCCCGTGCTGCTGTTTGCGGACACGCTCAAGAACCGCCGGCAGTCGTTCGATGTCGAGGCGGTGCGGGCGTCGTATCAGCTCGTGGCCGACTACCTCGGGGTGGAGGAGCGCGATCCCGAGCGGCTCGTTTTTGCCCGCAAGGTGCGCCCTGCAGGGCTCGTCGGCGGGCGGCGGGTGAACGTGGTCATCATCCTCATCGAGTCGCTGGCCACCTACAAGGTCGGGTGCTTCGGCAACCCGATGCACGCGACGCCGGCGTTCGACGCGCTGGCCCGTGACGGCGTCTTGTTTCGGCGCTTTTTCGTGCCGTCGCACGGGACGGCCCGCTCGGTGTTCACACTGCTCACCGGCATTCCGGACGTGGAGGTCAACGAGACCTCCTCGCGTAACCCGTTGGCGGTCCACCAGCACACCATCGTCAACGCGTTCGAAGGATATGAGAAGCTCTACTTCCTGGGTGGTTCTGCAACCTGGGGTAACGTGCGCGGGTTGCTCTCGGGCAATATCGTCGACCTGCATCTGTACGAGGAAGGCGACTACGACGCGCCACGCGTCGATGTCTGGGGGATCTCCGATTTGAGCCTATTCGAGGCCGCCAACCGGAGGTTCCGGGAGCTCGGAGAGCGGCCGTTTTTCGCCGTCATCCACACCTCCGGGCACCACCGGCCCTACACCATCCCCGAGGACCACCGAGGCTTTGTCAAGGTCGAGGCGGACGAGACGGCGCTCCGCAAAGCAGGGTTCGTGTCGCTTCCGGAGCTCAACGCTTTCCGTTTCCTCGACCATAGCCTCGGATGGTACTTCGAGGCTGCCCGCAAGGAGGCCTACTTCGCCAACACGGTGTTCGTGCTCCTCGGCGATCACGGGCTGCCAGGCAGCGCTGCCCACCTGCCGTACGGCACGGCCGAGCTGGCGCTGGTGCGTTTCCAGGTCCCGCTGCTCATCTACGCCCCGGGGTTGCTCGGTCCTGGACGGGAGGTGCAGACGGTGGCCAGCGAGGTCGATGTGCTGCCAACCGTGGCCAGCCTGGTTGGAGTGCCGTATCTCAACACCACGCTGGGACGCGACCTCTTCGATCCGCGCAGCGATAGCAACCGCTTCGCCCTCACCCTCACCGACCAGTACCGGGTGCCCGAGGTCGGGCTGCTGGGTGAGCGCTTCTACCTGCGCATGCCGCGGGAAGGAGGGGTGGCGACGCTCCACGATCTCACCGCCGTTGATCCGGTGGCCGACGTGGCTGCGGAGCACCCGGAGGAGGCTGCGCGCTTGCAGCGGCTGTGCCGGGGGTTGTACGAGACGGCGCGCTACATGATCCGCCACAACCCCCCGGCTGGGCAGGCGCCACCGGGATGAGCCGGGAAGCCGCCGGGGTTGGAATGGACCGGAGATTGGGGTCGTCGCATAACCGACCGGTGGGTCGGTGCGTAGACCGAGGGCGCGGCGCCAGCCGCGGGGGGGTGGAATGCGTCGGCGAGTGAGTTGGATCGGTATCGGCCTGGGGGTGGTGCTGCTCGGGTGCGGTGGGTCGGAGGTGAGACAGCGGCCCACTCCGCCGCCTCCGGCGGTGCGTACCGAAATGGTGCAGCCGCAAGCTGTCGAGATCGCGATCACGGTTGTGGGGACGCTCGAGCCGGCGGCCAAGGTGGTGGTCGCCGCGCAGGAGGACGGAGTCGTCACGGCGGTGCTGGTGCGCGAAGGTGATCGAGTGCGCGCCGGAGATCCGGTGGTGCAGCTCGACGACCGCCGGATCCGCGCCGAGCTCGCCGAGGCCGAGGCACGTCGGCTCGACTCTCGGGCGCAAACCCACCGCGCTGAAGCGTTGGAGAGCGACGGCCTGCTCTCGGCCTCGGAAGCCGATACCGCGCGTGCCTCGCTGGCCATGGCCGAGGCACGCGCTGACGTGCTGCGTACTCGTCTTGGCTTCACCCGCATCACCGCGCCGGTTGACGGGGTCGTTACCGCGCGGCGCGTCGAGGTCGGCAACCTCGCAGCGGCGCGCAGTGCCCTGCTCGATCTCGCGGCGGGACCGGGTCTGGTGCTGCGGGTGCCGGTCTCGGAGCTCGATGTCGTGCACCTCGAGCCCGGCGATGTGGCGTCGGTGCGCGTCGATGCACTGCCCGAGCTCGAGCTGTCGGCCAGCATCACGCGGGTGTTCCCAGCCGCTGAAGGTGCGACCCGGCAGGTCACGGTGGAGCTCGGCCTGCCGCAGCCGCCACCGCAGGTCAAGCCGGGGTTTTTGGCCCGTGCCCGGTTGGTGCTGGAGCGGCGTCCCGATGCGGTCCTGATCCCCGAGCCGGTGCTCCAGCGCGGCTCCGAGATGGTCGATTTCGTATGGGTGCTCGACGGCGACGTGGCTCGCGTACGGCCGGTGGAGGTGGGCGAGCGACTGGAGGGGAAGGTCGTTATTCGCAAGGGCCTGGTGACTGGTGACGAGGTGGTCGTGGAGGGGTTGGCTCGGCTCCATGACGGCGGGCCGGTGCGCCGGCTGAGCGAGAGAGGGCGGTCGTGAGCGCGGCCGAAAATCGGCGTGGACTCGTCCACTGGGCGATCACCCACCCGGTGGGGTCGTCCATCATCGCGGTGGCGATCGTCATCGTCGGCATCTCGATGATCAACCGTCTGGCGGTGGATCTTCTGCCACGCATCATCTATCCGCAGGTGGCCGCCATGGTTTCGAATCCGGGCGTCGATCCGGAGGTCATGGAGCAAACCGTCACCAAGGTGCTGGAACGGCGCCTCGCGACGACCGAAAACGCGATCCTGATCTCTTCCAGCTCGTCCGAGGGCAGCTCGTTCGTCGACGTGCACTTCGCGTACGGCACCGACGTCGATCTGGCGCTGCGCGATGCCTCCACCAAGCTCGACCAGGCACGCGGATCGCTGCCGGAGGAGGCCGATCCGCCGACCATTCGCAAGTCCGATCCGTCACAACTGCCCGTGCTCCAGTTTGCGGTGTCCTCGAAAACCCGCGACGAAGGGTGGCTCAAGCGCTGGTGCGAGGACCAGCTTTCCCGTCAGCTCCTGACCGTGGAAGGCGTGGCGTCCGTCGACGTCGCCGGTGGCCTCGACCGCGAGATCCAGGTATGGATCGATCCTGACCGACTGCGCTCGTACCGGCTCACGGTCTCCGACGTGCTGACACAGGTGCGGGAGGAGAACCAGGACGTAGCGGCCGGTCGGCTCAAGTCGGCGAGCCGCGACGTGGTCTCGAAGACCAAGGGCAAGTTTCGCGGCGTGGAGGACATCCGCTCGGTCCGCCTGCGCCTTCCGAGTGGCGGCGACATCGCGCTCTCGGACATCGCGGAGGTGCGCGACACGCACCAGGACGACCGGATCTACGCACGCCTCGACGGGCGCCCGGCCGTCCAGGTGGCGATCACCAAGCAGCCCGACGCTAACACCGTGCAGGTCGTGGACGCCTGCAACCGGGTGCTCGAGCGGCTGCACCGCGACGGGTTCTTCCCGCCCGACGTGACGACCCAGGTGACGCAGGACCAGGCGTTTTTCGTGCGCGCCTCGGTGAGCGGGGTCGGTGAAGCAGCGGTGGTGGGGGGCGGGCTCGCCATGCTGGTGGTGTTTCTCTTCCTGCGCTCGGTCCGGCGCACCCTCATCATCGGCACCGCCATCCCGATCTCGATCCTCGGATGCGTGGCGCTCATGGGGGTGTCCGACCTCACCCTCAACATCATGTCGCTCGGCGGTCTGGCGCTCGGCGTCGGGATGCTGGTCGACAACGCCATCGTCATGCTCGAGAACATCGACCGCCACCAGCACGAGCACCCTGACCCGGTGGAGGCCGCGCACGTGGGTGCCGCTGAGGTCGCCTCGGCGGTAACGGCCTCGACCCTCACCAACCTCGCCTCGGTGGTGCCGTTCCTGCTCATCTCCGGCCTCGCCGCCCTGCTGTTCCGCGAGCTGCTGCTCACCATCTCGTTCGCCATCATCGTCTCGCTCGTGGTGGCGCTCACCCTGGTGCCGATGCTGGCGGCCCAGCTCTTCAAGCTCCGTGCCTCGTCGCGCCTCGCGGACACGCGCTGGCTCGCGGTGGTGCCGAAAGTCATGCGCTGGATCGAAAGCCTGTACAGGCGACAGCTTCCGTGGGTGCTGCGACACCGCGCCCTGGTGCTGGCCGGGTCGATCGTGGCCTTCGCGCTGGCACTGATCGGCGCCACGCAGCTCGGCAACGAGTTCCTTCCCCAGGTCGATGATGGGCGGTTCCGGATCTGGATCATGATGCCCAACGGCACGCCGGCCGAGGTCACGAACCGGGCCACGCTGGCGGCCGAGGCAGTGGTCCGCGAGCTGCCCGCAGTGAAGCACGTGTTCGCCTCCGCCGGAGGTGGCATCTGGGGGCGCGGTGCCTTCGCCCGCGCGCGAATGGCCGGGATGGAAGTCGAGGTCGAGCCGCGGAGGTCGCGCAGCCTCTCTGCCACGGAGTGGGTGCAGCAGGCGCAGGCCAAGCTCGGGACGCTGTCCGAGCTGGCCGACGCTCGAGTCCGGGTGCAGCCGCCCCGTATCCGCGGGTTGCGCACCTCGACCGGCACCGAGGACCTCGAGGTCAAGGTGTTCGGTGACGATCTCGAGGTCTTGCAGCGCTTGGGGATCGAGATCGAAGCCCGCCTCGAGCAGCTACGAGGACTATCCAACGTCGAGACGAGCCTGCAGGAAACCGCACCGGAGCTGCGTGTGGTTCTCGATCGGCGGCGCGCCGCGGACCTCGGGCTCGACGTCGGGGAGGTCGGCCGCACCGTGCGCACGGCGGTGGGAGGCTCGGTGGCGACGCGACTGACCGAAGGTGACCGGGAGTTCGACGTACGGGTTCGCTTCGACCCCGCCAAGGTCAAGGATGCCACGGCGATGGCGTCGTTGCCGCTGTTCCCGAGGACCGGCGCGCCGGTGCGCCTACGCGATGTTGCCGACGTGCACGAGGCATCGGCGCCACAGACCATCCAACGGGAGAACCAGAATCGGCTGGTGACCGTCAGCAGCTCGGTGCTGCCGCAGGTTTGGTCGGTCGGCGAGGCGAGCGCCGGTGCGCGTGCCGCGCTTGCCGATCTGGCGCTGCCCGACGGCTACACAATGCGCTTCGGCGGCCAGGAGGAGGCCATCCAGGAGAACCGCAAGGTGTTGATCACGGTCATCTTGCTGGCGGTATTCCTGGTGTTCGCGGTGATGGCCGTGCAGTACGAGTCGCTCGTCAACCCGCTGGTGATCATGACGGCCATTCCTCTGGCAGTGATCGGCGTGGTGCTGGCATTGCTCGTGACCGGTTTACCGCTGTCGGCGCCGGTGATGCTGGGCGTCATCCTGCTGGCAGGGATCGTGGTCAATAACGGTATCTTGCTCGTCGAGTACATTGAGATCCGGCGTGAGGGCGGACGGGTACCGCGGCGGGATGCGATCCTCGCCGCCGCCCCGCTGCGCGTGCGGCCGATCATGATGACCGTGCTCACCACCGTGGTGGGCATGCTGCCGCTGGCCTTGAACCCGGCCGAGGGCGCGGAGCTCATGACGCCGATGGCGGTCACGGTGATCGGGGGTCTCGTCCTGTCCACCGCCCTGACGCTGTTCGTCGTGCCGAGCCTGTACCTGTCGTTGGCCGAGGGCGCCGAGCGTTTGCGCGCAAAGCTCCTGCGCTCGGCCTGACACGGGAGCGGGCGAAGGTGGCTACCATGCCACTGTGGTGACGGCCCGGGCCCGCCCGCAACGGAGCACCTTCCTCTCCCTGGTCCCAGCCTGGGCGTGGGTCGGGCTCGCGGCCCTCGTTGTCCGGGTGCTCGCCGTGTGGGACCTCGCCCTGCAGCCCGACGGGCTGGTGCCACTGCTGGACGAGCGCGTCTACGTCGGCATCGCCAGGACCCTGGCCGAGGAGGGGCGCCTCGACCCCGGGCTGTTCTTCCAGCCGTTCCTCTACCCGTTCCTGCTCGGTCTGCTCTTCCTGGCGAGCGGGCCGTCGTTGCTCCTGCCCCGCGTGCTCCACGGCGTGCTGGGGGCCTGCACGGCCGCCCTCACCTACCGACTCGGCGCGCGTGCGCTGGGGCCCAGGGAAGGGCTGATCGCGGGGCTCGCCGTGGCGTTCTGGGGGCCGCTGGTGATGGGAGAGACTCAGCTTCTTGCCACGGGGCTGGATGTGGCCTTCTCGGTGGTGCTGTCGTCGGTTGCGCTCGCGCTTGCAGCGAGGGCGAGCCCCTGGCGCTGGTTCGGCGCGGGGGCAGTTGCCGCGCTCGCCGTGCAGACCCGTCCGACGCACCTGCTGGTGGCCGTGGCGCTCGCCGCCTGGGTGGTGTGGAGGCGCCGGCGCGTCAGCGGTGACGGGGCACGAAAAGCGCTTGCCGGCGTGATGTGTGGCGTGCTCGGGTTCGCCGCCGTGAGCGCTCCGGTGGCGGTGGCGAGCCGGCGGGTCACCGGCGAGGCCCACTTCCTACCTTCCTCCGGCGGGCTCAACCTCTTCATCGGCAATCACCTCAACGGTGAGCTGGTGGCCGTCCGCCCGGGATTTGCCTGGGAGCGTCTGGTCGATGAGCCGTATCGTTTCGGAGCGCGAGGCCCGTGGGACGCCGACCGCTACTTCCGATCCCGCCTGGCCACTGAAACCCGCGAGCGGCCCGGAGCGGCGCTCCTGGGGCTGCTCTCGAAGCTGCGCCAACTGGCGTGTACCCGTGAGCTGCCGCGCAACGACTCGCTGGTCGAGCTGGCACGCGCTTCTGCGGTGGGTCGGGTGCTCGTTGGGGTCGTCGGGCCGGTGGGGCTACCGTTCGCCCTGCTACTGGGGCTGGGCGCGGTGGGGGTGGTCGTCCGCTGGCGCGAGCTGCCCGGAGCGCTGCCCCTGCAGGTCGCCGCGCTCGGTCTGGCGGTGGCGCTGGTCTTCGTGAGCGGGCGCTATCGCCTGGCGCTGGTGCCCGTTCTCGCCGTCATGGCGGCGGGAGGTGTGGTGTGGCTCGGCGAGACGGTGCGAGCGCGAAGGTGGAGGGCGCTGCTGGCCACCGTGCTCGGGGTCGCTCTCCTGGTTGCAGCGGCATCACCGGCCCGGCCCTATCCACAAGAGCGCGGCAACTGGCGCGCCGAGCTGCTGCTGCAGCGCGGCACCTGGCTGCTCGAGGAGGGTCGCCCCGGCGAGGCGCTCGCGCGGCTCGAGGAGGCCATGCGGGTCGATCCCCAGCAACCCGACGCGCGACGACTGCTCGCCGACGCCCTGGCCGCGCTCGGGCGGTTCGACAAGGTCCTCGAGACGCTCGAGGAGGCTGTGCGCCGCCAGCCGGAGGACCACCTCGCGTGGGCCAGGCTCGCCCAGGCGCGGGCTGCGGCAGGCCGGGACCGCGAGGCGGCCGAGGCCGGGCGGCGAGCATTGGCCGTGAACCCGGTGTCTTGCGAGGCGCTGTGCCTCGTCGGTCGGATGCTCGTAGACACGGGACAGCTCACCGAGGCGCGAGGCGTGCTCGAAGCCGGCCTCGACCACTTCCCGGAGGTGCCCTGCCTACAGGTCTCGCTGGCGCTCGTGCTGGTGCGGGCCGGGGAGGTGGCAGGTGACGAGGCCCGCGCTCTCGAGCTCGCCGAGCGGGCTGTCACGCTCACCCGAGGGCGCGACGCCGTGGCCCTGGGGGCGCTGGCTGCTGTTCAGGCCAATGCGGGCCAGGCCGAGAAGGCGCTCGCGACCCTCGATCTGGCGTTACGGTTGCCGGCCGAGGCCCTGCCTGCGGCGCACCGCCGTGAGCTGCTGCGGCAGCGCGACGTCGTGCTGGCGAGGGTACGGTAGCCGGTAGCGCTCGTTCGCTCTCTGCTGAGCGGGCGATGGCGTGGGCGAGATCCGAGAGGATGAGTCCGTGGACTGGGTACGACGCGACAACCGGGCAGCCTCGGCTCTCTTGCTGACTACGGCTTTTCGGCCAGCTCGAGCAGGTGTGTGCGGTAGAGACCGCCGAGCTCGCGGGCGACGGGGCCGGGACGGCCGTCGCCGATCGGGCGGTGGTCCACCTCGACGACCGGCATGACCTCGCGGCTCGAGGAGGTGATGAAGGCCTCGCTGCACACGGCGAGCTCGGCGACGGCGATCGCCTCCTCGCGCACCGGCAGCGACGACCGGGCTAGCGCCAGGACGATCCCGCGCGTGACCCCGGCCAGCACCTCCTCGCCGGCGGTGCGCAGCTCCCCGGCGAGCACGGCGAAGAAGTTCGAGGACGAGCCCTCGAGGATGCGGCTTTCGCCATCGACGAGCAGTAGCTCGTGCACGCCGGGCTCGCTGCCGCCGCGGGCCGAGCTCGCGGGGGCGATGAAGCGGGTCGACTTGGCGCGCGGCGTCGCGCGGGCGAGCGCCGAGGTCGCGCAGCGAGCGCCGTCGGCGTAGAGCCACGCCGGGTAGGGCACGAACGGCTCGGCGCCGATCCAGGCCTGGGCGCACGAGAGCGGCACGGTGATGCGCAGTCGCGCCTCCGGCAAGGCGGCAGCGGCGATGGCGGCTTTGAGGCCTGCCCGCAGCCAGGCGACGTCGAGGTTGCAGTCGGCGCCGAGCAGCCGGCGGGATTCCACGAGCCGCTGGAGGTGGCTTCCGAGCCCGACGACGCGGGTGCCCCCGTACGTCCGCAGCGTGGTGTAGACGCCGTCCGGGAGCGCGAGCGACTGCGCGTCGAGCGAGGACCAGTGACCGGCGACCGGCAAGAGACCGTCGCGCGTCCAGGTCCACAGGCGGAGCGCGCCGTCGGTTACCACGGCCGATATGGTACGCCAGGAGGACAGGGGACAGGGCAACGACGTCAGATCCTGGTCCCGGCCCCCCGTCTCTGCAGGAGGCCCAGGTTCGCGTGGGGGTGGCACGGAGCAGTGACGGGCGGAGCTCGGCTCTCGTATACGCGGGTGGAGGCCAATGAAGTGAGACGAACACTTATCGGACTCGCTCTTTGTGTGTGCGCTTTGGCCGCGGAGGCACAGCAGGACGGGGGCGGGACACGGCTCGGCGTGGCCCTGGGCGGAGTGGTATGGAGGAGCGAGGGCACTTTCGGGGGCAAGCTTGCGGCCGAGCTCTCGCTCCTGCAGCGGCTGTCGACCCATTGGGATCTCGACCTGGGTCTCGGGTCGGTCCGCGGCATTCGCGAGATCTGGCCCCACTCGACGGTCGAGTACGACTTCACATCCGCGCATCTCGGTGTCCGGCTGTGGAGCGAGGAGGACCGTCGCGCGAGGCTTTACGTGCGCCTCGCCGGGGCCGTGGTGAGCACCACGACCCGCGAGCGCACGTGCTGCCAGTGGGGCTGTACAGGCTGCTCGACGGAGAGCACGAGCGACACGGCTCTCGGCACCGTCATCGGTACCGGCCTCGGGTTTAGGCTCGGCAAGGGCAAGCTCGCGCTGACGACCGGCCTCGACGTGCTCAAGCCAGGGGGCGAGCACGTGCCGAGCGTCCTGACCGCGTCGGTCGCGCTCTTCGCGCGGCTGTAGCGTTCTCGCCTGGCCTTCAAGCCACGACCCCCTTGACACCGTGTTCGGAAAGGGTTCGCGTCGCGCGGGCCACGGCCCAGGAATGACCCGCGCCCCGGGAACGCTACACTGCAGCGATGGCCGACGCCGCGCCGACAGGGTCCTGGACCCGCGAGCAGCGCACCGTGCTCGCGGTCGCGTGCGTGTCGTCGTTCATCACGCCGTTCATGGGCTCGGCGCTCAACCTCGCGGTACCGGCGATCGGCCGCGACCTCGGGCTCTCCGCCGTGGCGCTCAACTGGGTGGTGGGGGCGTACCTCGTCGCTGCAGCGGCGTTCCTGCTGCCCGCGGGTCGGCTCGGCGACGTGCTGGGCCGCAAGCGCGTGTTCCTCTGGGGCGTCGGCAGCCACGCTGCCGTCGCGCTGCTGGCCGGGCTCGCCACGAGCGGGTGGGTGCTGGTCGCGCTGCGGGCGCTTCAGGGCGCAGCCGCGGCGTTCATCTTCGCCACCGCGCCGGCGATCCTCACCGCGGCGTTCCCCATCACCCAGCGCGGCCGAGTGCTGGGGCTGGCGACCGCATCCGTGTACCTCGGGCTCTCGGCCGGGCCGGTGCTCGGCGGCCTACTCACTCACTACCTCGGGTGGCGCTCGATCTTCGTCGCGGTGGCGCTGCTCTCGGTAGGGCTGGTGGTGGCGGTGGTGGCGGCGATCCCCGACGAGTGGCGCGGTGAGCAGGTGGGGCTCGACCTCGGGGGCGCCGTGCTCTACGTCCTGGCGTTGAGCGCGGTGATCGGCGGGGTCTCGGCGCTGCGCGAGGGCGCCTGGGGGCCGTGGGTCGTGGTCGTGGGCGCCGTACTCCTGGTGGTGTTCGTGCTACGGGAGCGGGTGGTGCCGTCCCCGACGCTCAAGCTGCGGCTGTTCGGCGACCCCGCGTTCGCGTTCTCGAACCTGGCGGCGCTCATCCACTACAGCGCCACGTTCGCGGTCTCCTTCCTGCTCTCGCTTTACCTGCAAAGCGTGCGGGGGCTCGATGCGCGCGCGGCCGGCTTGGTGCTGCTGGTGCAGCCGATCCTCATGGCGGCGCTGTCGCCGGCCGCTGGGCGGCTGTCGGACCGCATGGAGCCGCGGCTCGTAGCCTCGGTCGGGATGGCGCTGTCGATGGGGGCGCTGGTGGCGTTCGCGTTCCTCGGGGCAACCTCGTCGGCCTGGCTCATCGGGCTCGGCCTGGGGCTTTTGGGCGTGGGTTTCGGCCTGTTCTCCTCGCCCAACACCAACGCTGTGCTCTCGGCGGTGCCGCGGGCCGACCTCGGGCTCGGCGCGGCCGCGCTGGGCACCGCCCGGATGGTCGGGCAGGCGCTCTCGATGTCGCTCGTGGCGCTGTTCTTTCACGGCTTCCTCGGGCACTCGAGCTTGGCCGCCGCCGACACCGGCGCGCTGGCGACCGCCATGCGCACGGCGTTCTGGCTGTTTGCCGGGCTGTGCGCCATCGGCATCGCGGCCTCACTCGCGCGCTCGCCGATCGACCGCCGGGACGACTGACCGGACCGACCTCGACGAGCGGACGCGGAAGCTGCCGGCCGGAAGGCGGAGGCACAACGCCTCACGACCTGGAACGACCGAGGCCGCCTCGCGGCGGCCCTGGATCATGCACGGTTTGGTGGAGCTGATCGGGATCGAACCGACGACCTCTTGAATGCCATTCAAGCGCTCTCCCAACTGAGCTACAGCCCCACTCGGGACCGCGAAATGTAACAAGTGCCGTCCTGGGTGTCAACCCGCATGGCGGCAGCGTTCGGGCCTTCATCGGTGGCGTGGAGCGGGAGCTGGGGGTCGGGGGCCGTGGGTGGGGATGGAACAGGAGGACGAGCGGATCACGCGCGGGTGTGGGTGGGCGATACGAAGCGCGGCGCGGGCCGAGTTGCGCTCTCGCATCGAGTGGCGGCGCGCTGGGCTGTGATCCTGTCTCGTGCCTCTCGCCCCCCAGCTCCACCCATCCGCCCTAGTTTCGACGAAGGTTTCGCGAACCAGGGAACGCCAGCGAACCCAGGGGTTGACAATCCGAGCGGCCTCGTCTATAAAACTCCTCCCCGCGCTCGGCGCGGGTTGCTCTTTGAAGGACGGCGGGCTCGGGAGGTCGCAGGCGGGTCAAACACGGGGCAGCCAGGCCCCTTGACAATGACGATCACCTGGGCTAAATTGTCCGTCCGCCTTGAGGGGCGAGTCGGGGTTCTTTGAAAACTAAATCGAGCGTGCGGTGCAAACGTTGCTTGAGTTTCTCGAGCACCATGCATCACAAGCAGAATAACGCACTGTCGTTTCAATACGACAGCGTTCGCATGTTAGGTTCAAACTGGAGAGTTTGATCCTGGCTCAGAATGAACGCTGGCGGCGCGCCTAACACATGCAAGTCGAGCGAGGCCACGGGGCAACTCGTGAGTCGAGCGGCGAACGGGTGAGTAACGCGTGGGTAATCTACCCGGAAGCGGGGGATAGCCTTGCGAAAGTGAGGGTAATACCGCATACGCGCGACGGGACCCTGGTTCCGTCGTGGAAAGGTTGGGACCTTCGGGCCAGCCACTTCCGGATGAGCCCGCGTCCGATTAGCTAGTTGGTAGGGTAACGGCCTACCAAGGCGACGATCGGTAGCCGGCCTGAGAGGGTGATCGGCCACATTGGGACTGAGACACGGCCCAGACTCCTACGGGAGGCAGCAGTGGGGAATATTGGGCAATGGGCGAAAGCCTGACCCAGCGACGCCGCGTGGGGGATGAAGGTCTTCGGATTGTAAACCCCTGTCGGGAGGGACGAACGCGTCACTGTTAATAGCTGTGACGCTTGACGGTACCTCCAAAGGAAGCCCCGGCTAACTCCGTGCCAGCAGCCGCGGTAATACGGAGGGGGCAAGCGTTATTCGGAATTACTGGGCGTAAAGCGCGCGCAGGTGGTTCGGCAAGTGGCAGGTGAAAGCCCTTGGCTCAACCGAGGAATTGCCTGCCAAACTGCTGAGCTTGAGGCTGGGAGGGGAGAGCGGAATTCCTGGTGTAGCGGTGAAATGCGTAGATACCAGGAGGAACACCGGTGGCGAAGGCGGCTCTCTGGACCAGTTCTGACACTCATGCGCGAAAGCGTGGGGAGCAAACAGGATTAGATACTCTGGTAGTCCACGCCCTAAACGATGGGCACTAGGCGTCGCGGGTGTCGACCCCTGCGGTGCCGTAGCTAACGCGTTAAGTGCCCCGCCTGGGGAGTACGGTCGCAAGGCTGAAACTCAAAGGAATTGACGGGGGCCCGCACAAGCGGTGGAGTATGTGGTTTAATTCGATGCAACGCGAAGAACCTTACCTGGGTTTGAACTGCTGGGGACCGCCTCAGAGATGAGGTTTTCCCTTCGGGGACTCCAGTAGAGGTGCTGCATGGCTGTCGTCAGCTCGTGCCGTGAGGTGTTGGGTTAAGTCCCGCAACGAGCGCAACCCTTGTTCCTAGTTGCCAGCGGTTCGGCCGGGGACTCTAGGAAGACTGCCGGTGACAAACCGGAGGAAGGTGGGGATGACGTCAAGTCATCATGGCCTCTATGTCCAGGGCTACACACGTACTACAATGGTCGGTACAAAGGGCTGCGAACCCGCGAGGGGGAGCCAATCCCAAAAACCCGGCCTCAGTTCGGATTGCAGTCTGCAACTCGACTGCATGAAGGTGGAATCGCTAGTAATCGCGCATCAGCATGGCGCGGTGAATACGTTCCCGGGCCTTGTACACACCGCCCGTCACATCACGAAAGTCGGCTGTACCAGAAGCCGGTGGGCTAACCGCAAGGAGGCAGCTGTCCAAGGTATGGTCGGCGATTGGGGTGAAGTCGTAACAAGGTAGCCGTAGGAGAACCTGCGGCTGGATCACCTCCTTTCTAACGGAGATCGAGGTTGCCGCGGGCAACCTCTCATCCGAGGTCGATCGCCGTCACGCTCGGTTTAGTTTTCAAGCGAACCTCGACGGGTTCCTTGAATGGGCCTATAGCTCAGTTGGTTAGAGCGCACGCCTGATAAGCGTGAGGTCAGTGGTTCAAATCCACTTAGGCCCACCAGCACGCAGGCGAGCGGCTCCGAGCGGGGCAGTAGCTCAGTTGGGAGAGCGCCGCCCTTGCAAGGCGGAGGTCGTCGGTTCGAGTCCGATCTGCTCCACCACCTCGTCGAGCCTCGCGACTCCTTCCGAGAGGGTTCGCGAGGCTTTACGAAGCCTCGATGAAGGTCTTTGACAACTTGGATGGGTTTTCCTTTAGGCTGAAACACACGCAAGCGTTTTCGGGTTATGTGTGGTCAAGCTACTAAGGGTAAACGGTGGATGCCTTGGCGCTGAGCGGCGATGAAGGACGTAGCCAGCTGCGAAAAGCCTCGGGGAGCCGCAAGCAGACTGTGATCCGGGGATGTCCGAATGGGGAAACCTGGCTGGGGTCATGCCCAGTCATCCTGCGGCTGAATACATAGGCCGTTGGAAGCCAACCCAGGGAAGTGAACCATCTCAGTACCTGGAGGAAGAGAAAGCAACAGCGATTCCGTCAGTAGCGGCGAGCGAACGCGGAACAGCCCAAACTCCGTGCGTGCAAGCCGGCAGGCGTTGCGCATGGGGGGTTGTGGGGCCTGATGTGATCCGACTGCCGTCGGGTTGAGGAGTTACAAAACGTCCGTCTAGTAGAACGGCCTGGAACGGCCGGCCACAGAGGGTGATAGCCCCGTATGCGAAAGGTGAGACGTCTCCTTATTCAGGTCCCCAAGTACCACGGGACACGTGGAACCCTGTGGGAATCCGGGAGGACCATCTCCCAAGGCTAAATACGTCTCAGCGACCGATAGTGAACCAGTACCGTGAGGGAAAGGTGAAAAGTACCCCTGTGAGGGGAGTGAAAAGTACCTGAAACCGTTTACCTACAAGCAGTGGGAGGGCTATGCCGCGCAAGCGGAATGCCTGACCGCGTGCCTTTTGCATAATGAGCCGGCTAGTTACTCTCGGCGGCAAGGTTAAGCAATTTGCGAAGCCGCAGCGAAAGCGAGTCTGAATAGGGCGACATAGTCGTCGGGAGTAGACGTGAAGCGGGATGATCTACCCTTGGCCAGGATGAAGCGTGGGTAACACCACGTGGAGGTCCGAACCAGTTTTGGTTGAAAACAATTTGGATGAGCTGAGGGTAGGGGTGAAAGGCTAATCAAATTCCGTGATAGCTCGTTCTCCCCGAAATAGCTTTAGGGCTAGCCTCGCGTGGTTCGTGGCGGTGGTAGAGCACTGAATGGGCTAGGGACCTTACCCGGTTACCGCCCCCAATCAAACTCCGAATGCCGCCAACGTCAAGCGCGGGAGTCAGACGGCGGGGGATAAGCTTCGTCGTCGAAAGGGAAAGAACCCAGACCGCCAGCTAAGGTCCCCAAGTAGTAGCTAAGTGGCAAAGGATGTGGGGTTGCTGGGACAGCCAGGAGGTTGGCTTAGAAGCAGCCACCCTTTAAAGAAAGCGTAATAGCTCACTGGTCTAGCGATCCCGTGCCGAAAATTCAACGGGGCTCAAGCTACTCACCGAAGCTGCGGATCTGCGTGACCTGCGGGTCGCGCAGGTGGTAGGGGAGCGTTCTATGTGGGGTGAAGTCAGACCGTGAGGACTGGTGAACTGCATAGAAGTGACTCTGCCGGCACAAGTAGCGATAAAGCAGATGAGAACTCTGCTCGCCGTAAGCCTAAGGTTTCCTGAGCAAGGTCAATCCGCTCAGGGTTAGTCGGTCCCTAAGGCGAGGCCGAACGGCGTAGTCGATGGGAAGCAGGTTAACATTCCTGCACCACTCTGTCCTCGTTATCACGATGGGGTGACGCAGAAGGATAGGTCGGGCTGCGATTGGAAGTGCAGCTTGAAGCGTGTAGGCGGGGGTAGCAGGCAAATCCACTACCCCATACGCCGAGACGTGATCTCGGGGCCGTATGGCTCGTAGCGACTGATTCCACGCTGCCGAGAAAAACCTCTAAGGAGAGGGCGGGGTGACCGTACCGGAAACGGACACACGTAGGCTGGGAGAGTATCCCAAGGCGCTTGAGTGATCCCCCGTGAAGGAACTAGGCAAAATGACACCGTAACTTCGGGAGAAGGTGTGCTCTTTGCCGTGTAGATCCTCGCGGTTGAAGCGGTGGGGAGTCGCAGTGAAGTGGCCCAGGCGACTGTTTAATAAAAACACAGCACTCTGCAAACGTCACAAGCGGACGTATAGGGTGTGAAGCCTGCCCGGTGCCGGAAGGTTAAGGGGAGGGGTCAGCGCAAGCGAAGCTCTGAACTGAAGCCCCGGTAAACGGCGGCCGTAACTATAACGGTCCTAAGGTAGCGAAATTCCTTGTCGGGTAAGTTCCGACCTGCACGAAAGGCGAAACGATCTGGGCGCTGTCTCCACGGGGGGCTCAGCGAATCTGTAGTACCGGTGAAGATGCCGGTTTCCCGCACCTAGACGGATAGACCCTGTGCACCTTTACTACAACTTGTCACTGGATCTTGGCGCTGTATGTGCAGGATAGGTGGGAGGCTGTGAAGTCGGGGCGTTAGCCTCGATGGAGCCGTCGGTGAGATACCACCCTTACTGCTCTGAGGTTCTAACCTGGAGCCGTGAATCCGGCTCGGGGACACTGGCAGGCGGGTAGTTTGACTGGGGCGGTCGCCTCACAAACTGTAACTGAGGCGCCCAAAGGTTCCCTCAGGCTGATTGGAAACCAGCCGGAGAGTGCAAAGGCACAAGGGAGCTTGACTGCGAGACCAACAAGTCGAGCAGGGACGAAAGTCGGGCTTAGTGATCCGGCGATCCCGTATGGAAGGGTCGTCGCTCAACGGATAAAAGGTACGCCGGGGATAACAGGCTGATCCTGCCCAAGAGTTCACATCGACGGCGGGGTTTGGCACCTCGATGTCGGCTCATCGCATCCTGGGGCTGAAGCAGGTCCCAAGGGTTCGGCTGTTCGCCGATTAAAGCGGTACGTGAGCTGGGTTTAGAACGTCGCGAGACAGTTCGGTCCCTATCTGGTGTGGGCGGAGGACACTTGAGAAGAGCTGTCCTTAGTACGAGAGGACCAGGACGGACGGACCTCCAGTATGCCAGTTGTCGCGCCAGCGGCAGCGCTGGGTAGCTGTGTCCGGATTGGATAACCGCTGAATGCATCTAAGCGGGAAGCCAACTTCAAGATTAGGTGTCCCGGGCGCAAGCCCCTAAAGGCCCCTGGTAGATGACCAGGTTGATAGGCGGGAGGTGGAAGCGCGGCGACGCGTGTAGCTGACCCGTACTAATCGGCCGTGCGGCTTGACCACACAATTTCCCGTTCTCATGCGTGTACAGCCCGTGGAAAACCCGTTCGAGTTGTGTGAGTGTGGCAGTTTTTCCGGTGGCCATACCGAGGAGGAAACGCCCGTTCCCATTCCGAACACGGAAGCTAAGCTCCTCAGGGCCGATGGTACTTGGCTGGTAACGGCCTGGGAGAGTAGGTCGCCGCCGGGAAGTATGAGAGCCCCGTGGGAAACCGCGGGGCTTTCGCTTGTCCGGTGCACGTGCTGCCTGTCGTGTTTGCTCGAGGCCCCAGTGGCGCTCGTCAGGGGTTGAGCTGAGCAATTCCGACTTGATGGAGGGTAGCCAGTGCCCGACCCAGAAGCGGCGCTGGAAAGAGAAGCAGCGTCTGCCCGGGCACGCTGGCCAGAGCGAGCGGCACGCCGGCGGCCTCCATAGCGGAACAGACTCTCCCTACCGCTCCGGGTGGCAGTAGCGTGCCGGTGTGAACGAGCGCCAGGCCCCGCCACGAGCTCGCTTCCGTCGTGATCGGACGCTCATCCGAGCTGAGCGTGACCAAGGCGGTGCGATCTTCGAGCGCCAACTCAAGCGTCGGTACCGGTGACGTGGTTCCAGCAGTGGTGGAAGTGCCCGCTGGCGGGCTGATCCACTGGAAGAGCTGGGGACACAAGATCCAGCGTACTGATGAGGAGGGGCCGTCGGCCGTCATCGTGGCCGCACTAGTAGGCGTCGAGGATGTAGTGCAGGGGGTTTTGCTTCTCGCCGTCTTTCCAGACCTCGTAGTGGAGATGAGAACCGGTGCTCCGACCGGTTAGGCCCACCTTGCCGATGACCTGGCCACGGGCCACTTTCTGGCCCGACTTCACCTCGAAGCGGTCGAGGTGGCCGTAGAGCGTCGTGAAGCCGTACCCGTGGCTGATCTTGATTAGCTTTCCAAAGCCGCTCTCACGGTCGGCGAACACCACCACGCCGTCAGCCGGCGCCAGCACGGGCGTGCCGATCGCCGCTGAGATGTCGAGGCCCTCGTGGAAATCCGGCTGGAGCGTGATCGGGTGGATTCGGGGGCCGAAGCCATCGGTGATCACCCCCACGACCGGGGCAAGCACGGGCGTGTGGGAGATCATGACCGCCTGCTCGGAGAGCTTTTGCTCGACCTGCGCGATCTGACGATCGAGGGCTTCCTGGCGCCGCACGAGCGCCTCGGGGGCGGTGTCCAGAGGGTTAGACGGTCCGCCGCTGCCGGCCGCCCCGCGGGGCGCGTCGAGCTGAGCCACGAGGAGGTCCGGAATACCAGCGGCAAGTGCGAGCGACTTGGTGCGTTGCTCGAATTGGGAGAGCCGCCCCTGCACCTGGGTGACCGTTTCGGACAGGCGCTGGTTGGCTTTCTTGAGCTGCTTGTTCTCTCGTTGCAGCGCTTTGTATACAGCTCGTTGCTGGATGAACGAGCTCGATCCGGCGAGTGAAACGAGCGTCAATAAGCCGGTCACGATACCGAGCGCAACCAGAGCCTTCAAGACCCGAGGGGAGAGGTGCAGCTTGTAGACCTTGCCGTGGGCATGGGGAACGATGATGATGGTGCTATGGCGCTTCTCAGCCAACGACCAACCCCCTCCGAGACAAAACGACCAGCTCGTCCCCGACGAGCCACGCGGCGATGCTGTCACAAGCGAGGGAGCATGTCAAGGTTCCGGTTCACCGGTAGGGTGGTCTCCGTATGATGACTTCCGTCGGCCGGCAAAGAAGCCCGGCGATCAGGGCGTGGTTGAGGCACGGCCGATCCGGAGGCGGTAGAGGCGTGGATATGTCGAGGGAGCTCGAGATGGGCCGGCGGCGGTCATGAGTGCCGAGCCCTCGGTGGTGCTGGTCCGCAGTGCTCGGCAGGCCGAAGACGTTGTCCTGAGTGAGATCGAGCGCCTGACAGCTGGGGCCGACGAGGGGTTGGAGTGCCCGATCAGGGTGGTGGTGCCGTCGAACACCCTGAAACGGCATATGAGCGCTCGGCTCGCCGGCCGTGGGCCGAGGTTGGGGGTCCAGGTGCAGACCCTCCGTTCCCTGGCGGCTGAGATCCTCGACCGGGCGGACGAGCCCCTGCCGCTGGAGCGAGCGTTGTTGGAGGTGTTCGCGGCGCGAGAAGGGGCGTGCCAACCGGTACTGGCGACGGCGCTGGCTGGGCTCGACGGCAGCTCAGGCGCACTTGCCGGCTCGGTGCGCGACTTGTTGGATGCGGGGTTCGGACCGTCGCACCTCGAGGCGGTGGTCGACAGGCTCACCGAGCTCGATTCCTCCGCCAGCGGTGAGCTGGCGAGAGCAGGCGCCGTGGCGAGAGTCGCCGCTGCGGTCGCCAAGGTGCTCGACGACCTCGGTGCGGGTGGGAGCGCCCTTCTGTGGCGCCGGGCGGCGCACCATGTGGCTCTGGCCGGCCAGACGGTCCTCCCCTCACGCGGCGTGCTCATCCACGGTTTCGCCAACGCCACGGGCACGGCGGCTGACTTGCTCGAGGCGCTGGTGGTCGGGCTCGGGGCCAGGGCTGTGGTGGATGTGCCCGCGGATCCGGTGGATGCGACCCGAGGTGAGCGCGGAGAGGGCTTCACGAAAAGGCTCCGCGAACGTCTGGCCGGCTCCCGTGGAGAGACACCGGCGGCCCTGGATCTTCCGGAGCCGCCGCGGATCCGCTTGCTCTCTGCGGCCGGAGTCGATGGCGAGGTGAGAGGCGTCGCGGTCGAGATCCTCGCCCTCATCGAGCGCGGGGTGGTTCCGGAGTCGATCGCGGTCGTGGCCCGCCAGCTTGCGGGCTTCGAGCCGGCCCTTTTCGCCCACTTCGGCCGCCTTGGCATTCCGTTCTCGGTGCAGGGTGGGCGCGGCCTCGCGGGGACCGCGCGAAAGCACGTGTGCGCGTTCGTGCGGCTCCTGGAGCAGAGCCGCGACACACCGCTCGACACCTGGTTGGGGTTGCGTAGCGATCCGGAGGCGGACGAGGACCTGCGAGTCGGGCTTCGGTTCGCCGGCGCGGCGACGCTGGGCGAGCTCGCCGAGCTGCGCGTCGAGGAGCTGCTCGGTTCCACGGCGGCATGTCGCCTGCCCGTCCAGATTGGTCTCGAATCGACGCTCACACCCGAGCCCAGGCTCGCGGCTCGTCATCGGTACCTTTCGCGGGCGCTCCTCGAGCAGGCCGTCGATGACGCTCGGCAGCTATGCCGTGAGCTGGACGCACCTCCGACCGGTCCGGCCGCCCGCCATCTCTTGGTGGTTCGCACGCTGGCACAGAGGTTTCGGGGGCCGGAAGGGGGCCTGGAGGCGCTCGGAGCCGCGATCGACATGCTCGCCCAGGCGCTCCCGGACGAGCTCGAGCTCGGGTGGTCGGAGGTCCTGCTGCTGCTGAGGTGGGCGCTGGCTGCTGCCGGTTGGGAGACGCTCGGTGGCCTCGGAGGGGGGGTGCAGGTCCTGGGGGTCACGCAGGCTCGCGGCCTGACGTTCGAGCACCTGTTTCTGCTGGGCCTCAACCGCGACGTGTTCCCGCGTGTGGTGACCGAGGACCCGCTGCTTCCGGACCGGGTGCGGATGGCGCTCCTGCCGATCTTGCCTGACCTGCCGCTCAAGGCGCTCGGATACGAGGAGGAACGGTACCTGTTCGCCCACCTTCTGGGAGCCGCGCGCGAAGCGACGCTCTCGTGGCAAGCCGCCGATGACGACGGCAGGGCAATGCCGACCTCCCCGCTCGTCCAACGCCTTCTGCTTGCGCTCGGTGGGAAGGCCGGCCCCGACCGGGACCGCGAGGGGGGCACCTCGACACCACGGCCCGCCACCCTCCTGGAGCACGCGGTGAGAGCTGGGCTGCGGGGCGACCGAGACCTCTGGGAGCAGGTCATGGGTCTGGCCGTAGCGGAGACCAACGGCCCGCCTGCGCTGGCCGGGGTTCGGCGTCGGATTCTCGATGAGCTCGACCCCGATCTGCGAACACCGTCGGGTCGGCAAGTCGGTAGTGCGGCCGGCCCGTATCTCGGGACGCTCGGCGCGATCACCCCGTTCGGTGAGCTCGAAGGGCACCTGTACGTGACCACCCTGGAGGCGACCGCAGACTGCCCTTGGCACGCGTTCCTGTGCCGTCTCCTCAGGCTCGATCGAGCGCCCGACCCGGCGCAGGAGCTCGCGTCGCTGCCCCCCAGCCTGGTGGGCAACGTGGTCCATGCCGTGCTGGCCGAGATCGTCGGCAAAAGCAACGTCGGTGTTGGATGGGACGAGGTCGTTGAGAGCCCCTCGCGCGTGGTTGTGTGGCCCACCGCGTCGCAGCTCGAGTCGCTGACCGCGGACTTTGCGACCCGCATCGGTCACCGCGCCGGCGTCACCTCTCCCGGGCTGCTGGCGGCGCTGGCACGGCGGGCACTGCCGGTGCTCGAAGTCGCACGGCGCCTCGAATGGCTGGGGGCAGGTCCCCCGGTGCTGGGCGTCGAGGTCGCCGGCAAGGTGGCGGTGAGCGACCTCGAGCAACGGGCTCGATGGCTTCGCTTCGCCTGTGATCGGGTCGACCGTCGACCGAGTGGGGAGGTCGTCGGGACCGACTACAAGACCGGCCGGCTCCATACCGTGGCCCAGCGAGACAAGGTTCGCCGAGACCACCTCCTGTCGGAGATCAGGCAGGGCAAAGCACTGCAGGCGGCGGCCTACGCCCGGGCTACCGGTGGAGACGGCTGGGGGCGGTACCTCTACCTGCACCCGTTGGCACCCGAGCATGCGCGGGAGCTGGCGGTCGAGGCGAACGACGAGGAGGCCGGCACGGCCTTCCGTGCGGTCGTCGAGGTCCTTCTCGGTATGTGGGATGGTGGGCTTTTCCCGCCGCGTCTGGTCGAGCCGTCGACGGGGAAGAGGCCGGAGTCCTGCGACAGATGTGAGGTCGTCAAGGCGTGCGTGCAGCACGATACGGGGGCCCGACAGCGACTGGCTCGCTGGGCCGCCAGCGCTCCGGTCTCGTCGGCGTTTGGACGGTGGTGGCGCCTGCGACCCGGCCGGACCACCGAGGGAGAGAGCTCGTGAGTGCCGAGGGCTGGACCGAGCTCATCGCCAGGGATGCCGAGGCGCGCCGGCTGGCGCAGACGGAGTTCACGCGTCCTATCGTGCTCGAAGCGGGAGCCGGGACCGGGAAAACGGCGATCCTCGTCGCGCGCCTGGTTGCGTGGTTGCTTGGACCGGGCTGGGAGCGTGCGCGCGCGGAGCAGCTGGCCGAGCATCCGCACGCAGTACCGGACGCAGAAGCCGTTGCGGTCAGGGCCCTCGGTGGCGTGGTGGCGATCACGTTCACGGAGCCGGCTGCCGGTGAGATGGCGCTGCGGGTCGGGCAGACACTCACCGCTGTAGCGGCCGGCGAGAACCCCGACTGGCTGCTCCCGGCGGCGCTGGCTGCCGCCTCCGGCGAGGCGCCACAGCGCGCGCTGGCGCTGGCGGGGAGCTTGGACCGGCTGGTCGTTTCGACGATCCACGCTTTCTGTCGGAGGCTTCTGGCAGCCCACCCGCTTGCGGCGGGCCTGCACCCTTCGTTTGCAGTCGACGCCGACGGCACAGCAGTGGAGCAGGTGGTGCGGGAGGTGGTGGGCAAGGCGGCCGGAGAGGCGCTGGGTCCGAGGCCCGACCCCGACTGGCTGGAGCTGGCCGTGGCCGGCCACGGGCCAGCCGAGCTCGCCGGGTGTGTCGAGGTCCTGATTGAAGCAGGGCTGCCGCCGGAGGCGCTCGAGACGGATCCCATCCCCTCGGGATGGCGAAATGCCGCGGTTGCGGGGCTCGCACGCGCCGCCGAAGCTGTAATTCAGGCCGGCGCCGGGTTCGAACGAGGCGCGCGCGTGATAGTCGCGCTGGCGGTTGTCGAAGCGGCCAAGCTGACCCGGGACCTCGCCCGACCGGGTGCGGGCGAGAGCCTGGAATCCCTGGACCATTTGGGCAACGAGCTCCGTCAGGTGTGGGAGGAGCGTCTGCGGACGAGGCTGGCTGCCTGGGCCGGTGCGAAGCTCAAGGTCAGCGAGGAGAAGGCGGTCGGAGCGGCAGCGGAGTCCCTGGTTGCGGCGGCAGGGGCACTACACGCCCAGGTTGCGGTCCTGACCGAGCTGCAGCCGATGGTCCTGGAGCGGGCACGCCGGGTGGTCCGGCCGCTCCTCGCCACCGCACGGCAGCGGCTGCGCGCTCGAGGTTGGGTCACGTTCGGGGATCTGCTGCGAGGGGCGCGGGATCTCGTGCGCCGCGAGCCGACAGTCGGCGCTCGCTGGCGTCAGGAGGTCCGCCAGCTCCTCGTCGACGAGTTTCAGGACACCGACCGGTTGCAGTGCGAGATACTGGCGGCTCTCGTCCTCGACGCGCCGGAACGCTCACGCCCGGGGCTGTTCCTGGTCGGCGATCCCAAGCAGTCGATCTACGGCTGGCGCAGCGCCGATCTGGCGGCCTACCACGACTTCGTTTCCCGCGTCATCGACCGTGACGGAGGGCTTTTGGCCAAGCTCTGCGTCAGCTTCCGGTCGGTGCCGGTGCTGCTCGAGGCAGTGAAGACCTGGGTGGGGCCGCATCTCGTCGAGCGTCCCGGAGTCCAAGCGGGTTTCCAGCCGCTTGCGCCGTGCCCGCAGAACCAGGGAGAGGACGGGTTCCGGCAGGGACGGTGGGCACCGGTGGAGATCTGGATCTCCAGCGCCGACGAAGAACTCGAAGCCGCAGGAGGCCGTGGCGGTGGGAGCCGAGAGGCCAGCGAGCTCGAGGCAGCGAGGCTGGCCCGGGACCTCGTGGAGCTGCACAGCGCGAGCGGCACGCCCTGGAGCGAGGTTGGGATCCTGGTGCGGACCTCCTCCGACCTCGACTTGGTCCTGGAGGCGCTGCGCGATGCTGGGGTGCCGTTCGTGGTCGAGCGCGACCGCTCCTACTATCAGCGGCGCGAGATCCTGGACGCGACGGCCCTGGTGGAGTCGATCGTGGACCCCACCGACTTCATCGCCCTCGTCGCCTGGCTTCGCTCTCCGGCGGTGGGGGTCCCGGACGCCGCCTGGCTGCCGTTGTGGAGGCGGGGTTTTCCGGGCCTGATCACCGACCTGAGCGAACCGGCACCGGCCATGCTGGCCGAGCTCTCGCAGCTGGTCGACGGGGTGGCTTCGAGCCTCCCGACCGACGTGCCTGGGCTCGACCGCATCTCCGGCTGGGCAGCAAGCCTCAAGGTCGCCCTCGCTGGTCTCGCCGAGCTGCGCGCCAGCTTCCGGCGTGATCCTGCGGTGCGGTTCGTCGAGCGGTTGCGCGAGACCACGCTGGTCGAGGCCACGGCCGCAGCGCGCTTTTTGGGACGGTTCAGGGTCGCCAACCTGCAACGCTTTTTCCGACGGCTGATCGCCGCTTTAGATGATGGCGAAACCGATGCTCACGAGATCCTGCGCCGGCTCCGCCGGGCCGTGCGGGCGGGCCGCGATGAGGAAGAGGCGCGCCCGACCACGGCGCTCGAGGACGCGGTCAGGGTCATGACCATACACCGCGCCAAGGGGCTCGATTTCTCCCATGTGTACCTGCTGCAGACGCACAAGCAGTCGCAACGCGGAGGCACCCCGCCGAACGCGGCGTGGGAGGGGCGCGAGGGTTGGGAGTATCGGCTGTTGGGTGTCCCGACCCCCGGTTGGCGGCTGGTCGTCGAGCAGCAACGTCGGGTTGCAGAGGCCGAGCTGGTCCGTACCCTGTACGTTGCCGCGACCCGCGCCAAGCGGCGCCTGGTGCTGGCAGGAAAGTGGCCCCGTCCCGGAGCCGCGGTGCCAGCGGGTAGCCATCTCGCGCTGCTGGCGGCGCACAGCGAGCTGCCCGAGCCGGGGATGGATGGCACTGCCGACACCGAGGCCGGGCGTTTCGTGTGGCTGTCGCGTCTGTCGATGTCCGACGTTGGCAGGAGCTGGCCCGATCGTGACGACGCTCGGGCGCTGCTCGAGCAGGCGCGGACAGACGCGCGGCGCCTCGCTGCGAGGCGGCGCGAGGCGGCGCTGCGGATGGCACTCCCGTTCTCGGTTGCGGCGTCGGCAGAGGCGCACCGCGCGCTCGAGGCGCTGCTGGCCGCCCGCTCGGCAGACGCCGATGAGGCCCCGACAGCGGTCGCTCTCCGGCCACAGTCGAACGCACCGGCGATGCTCATCGGCTCGGCGGTGCACTGGCTGCTGGAGACGATCCCCCTCGACCGCGCGCTTGCCGAGGCGCTGGCCGGGTGTCTGGACCGGCTCGCGGGGTGGGTTCGGCGCCAGGCGCCCCCAGGCCACGCCGCGGCCGTACTGTCCGGGGCGCATGCGGTGCTGACGCGCTTCGCCGCCTCGCCCCTCGCCGAGCGCTGGGAGGAGGTCCGCCGGCACGTGATGGGAAGGGAGGTCCCGCTGCTGCTGCCGCCCGACGGCACCGACGCTGTCGGTTACGTCGCCGGGCAGATCGACCTGCTGTATCGCGACCCGCTGGACGGCTGTCCGGTGGTGGTCGACTTCAAGACCGACGAGGTGGCGACGCCGGAGGAAGTTGCCGCCAGGGCCTCGGCCTACGCGAGCCAGTGTGCGACCTACGCCCGAGGCGTCCAGGCGGCCCTCCGCCTACCGCTTGCCCCACGCTGGGAGCTGTGGTTTCTCCGCGTCGGTCTGGCCGTGAAGGGTGAGGTGCCCGACGGTGGTGCCGCGGGCTGAAGAGCTGCTCGGCAAACCGCAAAGGCCCTACCGCTCGCGGTTGTGGGTCCCTAGAATGGCGATCAGGTGGAGGGTTCGCGGGTGAGCGACAGCGAAACGAGCCAGCAGTACAGGGGTGAGGTCTCGATGGGTGAGCTGCTCGACCGCTACGAGGTGCTCCTCTTGGACTCGTACGGGGTGCTGATCCACCAGCACGGACCGCTGCCCGGCGCCTTGGCCCTCGTCGGGACCATGAACGCGGTCGACAAACCCTACTACATCCTCACCAACGACGCCTCTCGTTCCCCGGAGGCAGCCTCGCGCCGCTACCACTCCTTGGGTCTCGCCATCCCCCCCGAACGCATCATCACCTCGGGCTCCCTTATCGCTCCCTACTTCGCGGCCAACGGCCTCCGCGGCGCCCGCTGCATCGTCCTCGGCCCCGCCGACTCGGAGCGCTACGTGCGCGAGGCGGGCGGTGAGGTCATCCCGGCGAGCAACGATGCCGAGCCGGACGTGGTGACGATCTGCGACGAGAGTGGGTTCCCGTACCTGGAGACGGTGGACGCGGTGCTGACGGCGGTTTTCCGGTGTCTGGATGCCGGCAAGGAGCTGCATTTGGTGCTGCCCAACCCCGACCTCATCTTCCTTCGCAGTGAGCACAGCTACGGGCTGACAGCCGGCAGCATCGCGCTCGTGCTGGAGGCGGCGATGGCGCTCCGCTATCCGGACGGGAAGCATCCGCGTTTCGTGCCCCTCGGCAAGCCGCACGCGCCGATCTTCGAGGAGGCGCTGCGTCGGAGCGGAACTCGCAGCATGGTCATGATCGGCGACCAGCTCAGCACCGACATCAAAGGCGCGCGCTCCTTCGGCCTGGACTCGGCGCTCGTGCCCACCGGGTTGACGCACATCGGCGCAGGTGGGCTGGGGGACAGCTATCCCACGTACGTGCTGCCAACCCTCGTGCGAGGCCGCTGAGACCGAGGTCGTGAGCACGCTCCGTCTGGCTGTTTTCGTGACGCCCCACGGCTTCGGCCACGCCGCCCGGGCCTGTGCGGTGATGGAGGCGATCCGGAGCCTCAGGCCCGAGGTACGTTTCGAGGTCTTCACTTCGGTGCCGGGTTGGTTTTTCTCCGCTTCGCTGGAACACGGTTTCCGGCTTCACCCGCTGTTCACCGATGTGGGTCTGGTGCAACGGACGACCCTGCACGAGGATCCCGCGGCGACGGCCGCGGTTCTCGAGAGGTTCGTGCCGTTCGATTCGGCAGCCGTGTGCCTCCTCGCCGATCTGGTGGTGCGAGCGGGTTGTGATGGGGTGCTCGTGGACATCTCACCGCTCGGAATCGAGGTCGGCCGCGCCGCTGGGCTTCCCGTCGTGTTGGTCGAGAACTTCCTTTGGAGCTGGATCTACGAGGCCTACGTCGGCGAGGTGCCGGCCCTCAGGCGACCGATAGAGGTGCTGGCGGCGAGCTTCGCCCGCGCGACCCACCGGGTACGGTGCGAGCCGGTGTGCGGCCCGGGCGACGCCGACCTCACCGTCGCCCCGGTGAGCCGGCGCGCCAGGGCTGGCAGGGATGCGACCCGCCGCGCGCTCGGCGTCGCTGAGAGCCGACCGCTCGTACTGGTGACGATGGGCGGTACACCCTGGCGCCCCTCGAGCCTGGCGCCGCTGGAACGCCGGCCGGACATCACCTTCGTCATCCCAGGGGCCACCGACACCCATGTACGGCATGCGAACCTGGAGTTGCTCCCGCGTCACTCGCGCTTCTTCCACCCCGACCTGATGGCGGCGGCGGACGTGGTGATCGGCAAAGTCGGCTATAGCACCGTCGCCGAGGCGTTCCGCGCCGGCGTGCCGCTCGGCTATGTGTCGCGGCAGCGCTTTCCCGAGTCGCCGGCGATCGAGCGGTTCATCGGCGAGCGTATGCAGGGCCTCGCCGTCACCACCGAGGAGGCCCAGACCTCGGGGTGGGTCTACCTGCTCGACGCGCTGCTCGCGATGCCGCGCCGGGCGCGGGACGAGGACGGTGCAGGCGAGGTGGCGGCGTTCGTCCTCGCGGTCCTGGGGGCTGGGACGCGACCGGTGCGTGTGTCAAGATAGCTACCCGTGCCGACGTTCATGACGCCCGACGAGATCCTCCCCGCCGTCACGCCCGACCTTTTGAGAGAGGTACGCGCGCTCTTCAAGGAGTATGCGTCGTCCCTGGGTATCGACCTGTCGTTCCAGGACCTCGCGCACGAGATCGAGGGCCTGCCCGGGGCCTACGCGGCGCCCGATGGCGCCCTGCTGGTCGCCAAGGTGCAGGGGAAGGTCGCCGGCTGCGTCGGCGTCTGCCGGTTTGCCGGTGACGTCTGCGAGATGAAGCGGCTGTTCGTGCGCCACAGCTTTCGGAACCGAGGTGTGGGACGGCGGTTGGCTGTCGCGAGCCTTGACGAGGCGCGAGCTCTCGGCTTTCGGGTGATGCGTCTCGACACGGTTCCGTGGATGCGCGAGGCGCTGGCGCTGTACCGGTCGCTCGGGTTCGTCGAGATCCCGCCCTACCGCTTCAGCCCCGTCGCCGGAGCGGTGTTCCTCGAGCGTGAGCTCGGCTGACGGTCACTGCAGGGGTCAGACGAACAGCCACCGGCACACGAGCAGCGCGGCGCCGAGCCCGGTCAGATCGCCGATGAGCCCGGCAGCGACAGCGTGTCGGGTCCGGACCACGCCGACCGCGCCGAAGTACACAGCCAGCACATAGAACGTCGTCTCGGTCGAGCCGTACATGGTGGCGGCCAGCAGGCCGATGAACGAGTCGGGCCCATGCGTCTTGGACAGCTCGCTCACGAGCCCGAGGGTGCCCGAGCCCGACAGCGGCCGCAGCAGGGCGACCGGCAGAACCTCGGCTGGGAGACCGATCGCGTCGGTCAGCGGGGAGAGCGCTCGCACCGCGAGGTCCAGCGCCCCCGAGGCACGCAGCATCGAGATGGCGACGAGGATCGCGACGAGGAACGGGATGATGCGCACTGCCGTCTCGAAGCCCTCCTTGGCGCCCTCCACGAAGCTCTCGTAGACCTTCACCCGCCGCACCGCGCCGACCCCCACCACGAGCAGCAGCAGCACCGGGATCGCCCACGTCGAGACCGCCTGCAGCGCCGTCACGAGCCCGCCTCCGGGCCGGCCGGTCGGGCCGGGAGGCGAAAGACCGGGAGCCGGGCGAGGAGCCTGGCGGCGGTGGCCGCCACCGCGGTGGCGGTCGCGGAGGCCAAGATCGTCGGGCCGAGGATAGCCGTGGGGCTCGTCGAGCCGAGGGCCACCCGCACGCCGATGATCGTCGCTGGCACCAAGGTGATGCACGACGAGTTGAGGGCCAGAAACGTCACCATGGCGTCGGAAGCTGTGCCCGGGTGAGCATTGAGCGTGTCCAGCTCCGCCATCGCCTTGAGGCCGAGCGGCGTGGCGGCGTTGCCGAGCCCGAGCCAACTGGCGGCGAGGTTCATCACCATCGCACCGAGCGCCGGGTGGTCGGCCGGAACACCGGGAAAAAGGCGGCGAGCAAGGGGTCGGATGGCGCGAGCCAGCAGCTCGACCAAGCCGCCGCGCTCGGCAACCTTCATGACGCCGAGCCACAGCGCCATCACCCCGACCAGGCCGAGCGCGATGTCGACCGCGGTCGTGGCTCCATCGAACGCTGCCTTGGTGACCGCCTCGAGCCGGCCGTTGACCGCCCCGACCACCAGCGCGATGACCATCAGGCCGATCCAGATCCAGTTCAGCATCACCACCCCCGTGTCTTCGCCGCGCATTGTAGGGCCGGCCGACGGGCGGATGCGGTACCATGACCGATCCTGCCGGACACGCTCCCGGCGGCGATGGAGGCAACGTGAGCACGAGTGAAGGTTCGGGCCGGCCGCTGCGGCCGGTGGAGGAGATCACCCCACCGGAGATCCTCTCCGAGCTGCGACACGGGGTGCTGGGACAGGACGCGGCACTGCGCTACGTCTCGGTGGCGATCTACAAGCACGCCTCGGGCCGGGTCTCGGGAAACCTCCTCCTGATCGGCAACTCCGGCACCGGTAAGACGACCATCATCAACAACATCCAGCGTATCTATCGGGAGGTTCCCGAATACCATCCACTGCGCGTGATGACGATCATCAACGCCAACCTGCTGGTCGACTCCGACCGCATGGAGTTCCGCCCCGAACGGCTGTTCGTCGCCCTCGAGCAGCGCGCCCGGGCCGTCATCGGCCACGACCCGACGCCGGAGGAGCTCAAGGCGGCGATGGAACGGGCGACCATCTGCATCGACGAGGTGGACAAGATGTCCGGCATCATCGCCGGCAAGCCGAACGCCCTCGGCGTGGTGCTCCAGCAGGGGCTGCTGACGCTCATGGAGGGCGACATCGTCCCGTTCACCGCCCACTTCGTGGAGGACGGCGTCGAGCGGGCGCGCGTCCTCGAGCTCGACACCTCGGGGATGATGTTCATCTGCGCTGGAGCGTTCGAGGGGCTGTACGACCAGGTCTACCTGCGAGTCACCACCCCCGGCAGCGGCGAGAAGCTCAAGTCCACGGCGATCCGCACCGCCGACGGGCAGGTCCGCATCGAGACCCGCTTCGCGCTCGGCGACTACTTCAAGATCGAGGACCTTTTCACCTTCGGGATGGTGCCGCAGTTCACGGCCCGTTTCGATAACGTGGTGCTGCTGTCCGATCTCGGGGTCGACGTGCTGCGGCAGATCCTCCTCGGCTCCCTCGACTCGCCGTTCGTGCGCTCCCGCGACTTCTTCCGCATCATGGGGATCGAGCTGGAGATCGAGGACCTGGCCGCCAGCCTCATCGCCGAGCAGGCCGAGAAGCACTCCCGCACCGGAGCCCGGGCGCTGCGCACCATCTTCGGCCGCATCGCCAACCCGCTCGAGTTCGACCCCAGTGCCAACGGCGCGCTGCAGACGGCGCCCGACGGACGCCGCCGCCTCGTGATCACGGCCGTGCAGGTGCGTCAGGTGCTGGGACTGTAGGAGCAGTGGTCATACCGCCGGCAGGAGGAGCTTCCAGACGAGGTAGGTAGCCAGCGAGGCGACGGTCGTCACCAGCACGCAGGCACCAGCGAGGTCGGTGTCGCCGCCGAGATCAGCGGCGACGGAGTAAGAAGCGACGGCATCGGGAGCGGCGAGGAGCAGGACCCCGACGGCGGTCTCCAGCGGTGGTCGCCCCAGTGTCGTCAGAAGCCACAAACCGAGGGCCGGGAGCGCCACCAGCTTGAGGATTGCGGCGGCAAGAGCCGGTCGCCAGACGTCGTGAAGGCGCTGTGCTTGAAGCTGGGCGCCGAGGGCGAGCAGCGCGCCGGGCAACGCAAAGTCACCGAGGGTGCCGAGAGTCACCGCCAGCCACCGCCAGGGGTGCCAGGCGACCGCAGCTAGACCGAGTCCGACGAACGCCGAGGCGACCATTGGGTTGACCAGCGTGCCGAGGAGGGCGCGCGACATCCCTCGGTGTTGCGGTCGTGCGAGCTCCAACACCAACACACTCAGTACGTTCATCGTCGGGATCAGGAGCGAGGCCGTGAGAGCGGCCAGGCGCAGCCCGGGGTCGCCGTAGCTGGCAAGGATGAGGGGGAACGAGAGGTAGACGATGTTGCCACGCATGGCCGCCTGGGCCATCACTCCCAGCCGGGGTCCGGGGAGCCGTCCCACTCTGCCGGCAATCCAGCCGACCACCGCGAAGAGCACCGTGGCACCTATCACCACGCCGACCAGCACCGGGGAGAGGTTCTTCTCGATCCTCGAAGTGCCGATCGTGGAGAGAAACAGAGCGGGCAACGCCAAGTTCGCGACCAACCGGTTGAGGCCGGTGGCCGCCGCCGTGTCGACGAGCCCCCAGCGGCGGGCTGCAAAGCCGAGGAAGAGCAGCAGGAAGGTGGAGACGAGGCCGGTGAGCATGCCCACGGCCGGCAAGTCTACGCGAGTCGATGGCGTTCTGCGAAGGTGCGTCGGGCGTGCTCAGCGCTCGGGGTACCGGCCACCGTCGGTGTCCCGCTTTCTCGCGGTGCGCCCGCCCGGCGTTGCCCGGCTGAGGTAGGCTTGGCTCGATGACGAGGAGCAGCTTGCTCGGGGCGGTGGCGTTGGTGACCGGGGCCTCATCGGGGATCGGCGAGGCGGTGGCGCGTGAGCTGGCCCGCCGCGGCGCCGCGGTCGGGTTGCTCGCGCGCCGGCTCGACCGGCTCGAGGCGCTCGCCGACGGGATCCGCTCAGCTGGCGGTCGGGCTGTAGCCGCGGCTTGCGACGTGGCTCGGGATGGCGAGATCGGCCGCGCCGTCCGGTGCGTCCGCGGTGAGCTCGGGCCGCTCTCGATGGTGGTGGCCAACGCCGGGTTCGGGGTGTCTGGAAAGGTCGACGAGGTCGGCGTCGAAGGGTTTCGCCACCAGTACGAGACCAACGTCTTCGGCGTGGTTCGGACCGTTGCGGCGACGCTCGAGGATCTGCGCTCGACCCGCGGCGTCATCGCCATCCTCGGCAGCGTCGCGGGCTATCTCGGGGTTCGCGGCCAGGCCCCGTACTGCTCGAGCAAGGCGGCAGTGCGCGTGATCGCCCAGTCGCTGTGGGCCGAGCTGCGCCGCGATGGTGTGGGGGTGGTGCTCGTCTCGCCGGGGTACGTGGCGAGCGAGATCCGCCGACACGGCGATGGCGGCAGTCTCGAGCCCGACCCGGTGCCGACCTGGCTCATCATGCCGGCACACAAGGCGGCGCGGCGCATCGTGGACGCCATGGTTTGCCGGCGGCAGGAGGTCGTGCTGACCGCCCACGGCCGCCTCGGCGCCTGGCTCGCCCGGCTCGTTCCCGGTCTTCTCGTGCGCCTGCTCGCCCCGACCCGTTCCAGAGTCGAAAGCTGAAGCTCCAGGACCGAGTCTCGGGTGCTCGCCCGACCCCAAGGATTGCTTCTGACGCTCGGTCCTCGACCTCGGGCCGGGTGCGCAGGGGCCGGGGTATCATCAGCTCATGCGTCTGCCCCGACCGCTCGACCCTGTGGAGCTGCGCGTCATGGGGAGCCTGCTCGAGAAGCAGCAGACCACCCCGGAGTACTACCCACTCACGCTCAACGCCCTGGTCGCCGCGTGCAACCAGAAATCCAACCGTGAGCCGACCATGGAGCTCACGTCCGAAGAGGTACGCGGGGCGCTCGAACGGCTGCGCGCCGATGTGCTGGTGTGGCCGGTGGAGGGCGCCCGGGCGGAGCGCTGGGAGCACAACGCCGACCGCTCGTGGGAGCTCGATCCACCGTCGCGGGCGATCGTCACCGAGCTGCTGCTGCGCGGGCCGCAGACTCCGGGCGAGCTACGCGGACGGGGCGAGCGGATGTATGCCTTCGGGAGCCTCGCCGAGGTGGAGTCGGTGCTGCGGCGGCTGGCCTCGGGCCCCGAGCCGCTCGTCGTCGAGCTGCCGCGGGCTCCCGGACAGAAGGAGAGCCGGTGGACGCACCTGCTGGGAGAGCCTCCGAACCTTTCGGTGGCGGCGGTCGCTGCGCCGCACGCGAGGAGCGACGAGCTCGCCGAGCGCATTGCCGGTCTCGAACAGCGGCTGGAGACGCTGGAGCAGCGGCTCGGGGCGCTGCTCGTTCGCCTGGAACGGTGAGCGCAGGCGGACCGCCCGGCGATCCGACGGGCGCACCCGGCAGGGGAGGGGCGATACCCAGCCACGGTGAGCCCAATGGGCTGGCCGGCTGAGCCGCAGCACCACCGCCGGTGGCGCCGGCAGTGCGCCGCACGCGCAGCCCCCTGTCGGTTCGTTGGCGCGCTGATAGCGGTGGTGGCGGCCAGCGCCGCGGTCGGCGCGCGCCGTGCGGAGGTACTCGCGGCCGACCCGCAGCTCGGCGTCCGCGGTTCGAAGCTGTTCGTACGGACGCGTTTTCGCGCATAATGAGAGCGATGGCGGGGAGCACCTTGGGGACGCTGCTGCGGGTCACGACCGCGGGAGAGAGCCATGGCCCTGGCTACGTCGTCATCGTTGACGGGGTCCCGGCGGGGCTGGCGGTCGACCTGGAAGCGCTGCGGGCCGAGCTCGGGCGCCGGCGGCCCGGGCAAAGCCGGCTCGTCACCCAGCGGCGGGAGGAGGACGAGCCGGAGGTGCTCGCCGGCCTGCTCGACGGGCAGACCACGGGAGCGCCGATCGCCATCCTGGTGCGCAACCGCGACGCCCGCAGCGCCGACTACGACGAGCTCGCCGGGGTCTGGCGCCCCGGCCACGCGGACGCCACGTTCGACCTCAAGTACGGCCTCCGCGATCACCGCGGCGGTGGACGGTCCTCGGCCCGCGAGACGGTGGCGCGGGTCGCGGCAGGCGCGGTGGCGAAGCAGCTCCTGGCCACGTTCGGGTGCCGGGTCGTGGGGTGGGTGCGGCAGGTGGGCGAGGTCGTCGCCGAGGTGCCCGACCCCGCTGCGGTGACACCCGGGCAGGTCGAGACTCTCCCCGACGGCTCGCCCAACCTCGTGCGCTGTCCCGATCCGGCGGCCGCGGCCGCCATGGCGGCGCTCATCGAACGGGTGCGCCGGGAGCGGGATTCGATCGGCGGGATCGCCGAGATCGTCGCCACCGGTGTGCCCGCCGGCCTCGGTGAGCCGGTGTTCGACAAGCTCAAGGCCGACCTCGGGAAGGCGCTGCTGTCGATCCCGGCGGTGATGGGGGTCGAGACCGGCGTGGGGTTCGGCTGCGCGGTGCTGCGCGGCAGCCAGTGCAACGACCCGTGGCTGTCGGCCGAGCCCCTGCGCACCGCTACCAACCGCCACGGCGGCACCCTCGGCGGGATCAGCTCGGGGATGCCGCTGGTGCTGCGCGCTGCGGTCAAACCCGCCTCGTCGATCGCCCGTGAGCAGGGCACGGTGCGCCGCGACGGCACCCCGACCACGGTACGGGTGAAGGGCCGCCACGACCCCTGCCTGCTGCCCCGCTTCGTACCGGTCGGCGAGGCGATGGTCGCCCTCGTCCTCGCTGACCACTGGCTGCGCGCCCGCGCGGCGGCCCCGCTTTCGGCCAGTATGGGGGTCCGCAGTCCGGGGTCCGGCGAGGCCGAGTAGAGCCAAGCAAGCGAAAGGCATCGGAGCCCCCGGTGCCGGGCTGCTGGCGCGGACCGAAAACCCAGGAGAAAAGGCCGCAGGGCACGGTTCCCGACCGGACGCAGGGAAGCGAAAGCCCCCACCGGGTAGGTGGGGGCCTCCAGCTTTCGACGCTCGACCGAAGAGGTGGGCGGCCGGCCCCTACGCCTCGCCGTACAGCGGGAACGCCCGCGTCAGCTCCTCGACCTCGGCCTTGACCTGGGTCCACACCGCTTCGTCCTCGCTGCGCAGGACGCGGTCGATGAGGGCGGCGATGCGCTTCATCTCATCGGGACCCATGCCGCGGCTGGTGACTGCGGGGGTGCCGATGCGGACGCCGGAGCCGATGTACGGCTTGCGGGTGTCGAACGGCACGGTGTTCTTGTTGACCGTGATGCCGGCCCGACCGAGCCGCTCCTCGGCCTTCTTGCCGGAGATCCCGTCGGCCCCGAGGTTGAGCAGCATGAGGTGGTTGTCGGTGCCGCCCGAGACCATGTTCCAGCCCCGCGCCTGCAGCTCAGCGCACAGCGTGCGGGCGTTGGCGAGGACGCGGCCGATGTAGTCCTTGTAGGCGGGGGTGAGCGCCTCGGCAAAGGCGACGGCTTTGGCCGCGATGACGTGCATGAGCGGGCCGCCCTGGACGCCGGGGAAGACTGCCTTGTCGATCGCCTCGGCGAACTGCGCCTTGCACATCACCATGCCGCCGCGCGGCCCGCGCAGCGTCTTGTGCGTGGTGGTGGTCACGAACTCGCAGCAGGGCACCGGCGAGGGGTGCATCCCCACCGCCACCATGCCGGCGATGTGGGCAATGTCGGCCATGACCATGGAACCCGACTCGTGGGCGATGTCGGCGATGGTCTGGAAGTCGATGATGCGCGGGTAGGCCGAGGCGCCGCAGACGATGAGCTTGGGCTTGTGCGCCCGGGCGAGGTCACGCAGGGCGTCGTAGTCGATCGTCTCGGTGTCCTTGCGCACGAGGTATGGCACGATCTGGAACGTCTTGCCGGAGTAGTTGAGGGGGTGGCCGTGGGTAAGGTGCCCGCCGTGCGAGAGGTCCATGCCGAGCACCACGTCGCCCGGCTGGCAGGTGGCGAGGTAGACCGACATGTTGGCCTGGGCCCCGGAGTGCGGCTGGACGTTGACGTGCTCGGCGCCGAAAAGCTGCTTGGCGCGGTTGCGCGCGAGCTCCTCGGCCACGTCCACGAACTCGCACCCGCCGTAGTACCGCTTGCCGGGGTAGCCCTCAGCGTACTTGTTGGTCAACACCGAGCCCAGCGCCGCGAGCACGGCCAGCGACACGAAGTTCTCCGACGCGATGAGCTCGAGCCCCTCGTTTTCGCGTCGGCGCTCGGCGCGCAGCGCCGCGGCCACCTCGGGATCGGTGGTGCCGACGATGTCCTCTTGGCGGGCGAAGTAGATCTTGCGTTCCACCTGGTTCATTTCGACTCTCCTTTCGGCTCGATGGCCGCGACGCGGCCGGCATGCCGCCCGCCGTCAAAGGGGGTGGCGAGAAAGATCTCCAGTGCTTGCAGCGCCACCGCCGGGCCGATGGTGCGACCGCCCAGGCACAGCACGTTGGCGTCGTTGTGGCGGCGCGCCATCTCGGCGGTGAGGGCATCGTGGCAGAGCGCAGCGCGCACACCGGGGTGGCGGTTGGCGGCGATCGACACGCCGATGCCGGTCCCGCACGCCAGCACGCCGCGCTCACCGTCCCCGGCCAGAAGCCGGGCCGCGAGGGCGTGGGCGAAGTCGGGATAGTCGACCGGCGCCTGGCCATGGGTGCCGAGGTCGATGACCTCGTGGCCGAGCCCGTGCAAGCGGGTGACGAGGAGCTGCTTGAGCTCGAACCCCCCGTGGTCGGACGCCACCAAAACCCGCATCACAGCCTCCCGGCCCCCGCGCCGGACAGCGCGCTGTCGGGATGGTACAACGCCGCGTGTTCCTCGAGTGCGAAGCGGTCCGACATCCCGGCCAAATGGTCGGTGATGAGGCGCACGAAGCGCGGCTCCGTGTGGTAGTGGGCCTTGACCTCCTCCGGCATTCGCGGGATCGGCAGATCGCGCAGGTACGGCCGTCCGGTCTGCTCGTGGAAGCGCAGCAACGCGTAGGTTGGGAGCGTCAAGGGATTGGAGAAGTAGGCACGGAACAGCTCGCCCATGACGAGGTGGGCCCGGAAGTCCTGTCGGTTGACCTCTTGGTGGTTGATGATGAAGCGGTAGATGAACGCCTTGAGCTCGCCGAACAGCTCGTTGACGCGAGACGAGAACGCGGCGAGCGCGGGTGGCAGCTCGTCGGCATGCGCCTGCCACCCGGCGGCGTCGTTCACGTCGCGCGCCGCCGCCCACTCGGTGACGGCGCGCGAGGTGGTCTGAATGGCGTCGGTCACGAACAGGTGGATGAGCCCGCGCTGCAGCATGGCGGCGCGGCGCCAGCGCCGCCGCTCGTTGCGGTACTGCTCCCCGAGCTGGCGGATGACGGTCTGGGCGGCGGGGATGTGCTCGATCGCCTCGAGCGTCACCGCCTCGGCGTGGAGGCCGTCCTCGAGGTCGTGTGTCTGCTGGGCGATCTCGTCGGCCAGCGCCACCACCTGCCCCTCGAGGTGGCAGGGCAGCCCCAGGCGCAGCCCCGCGGGCTCCGGCAGGGGGAAGTCGATCCCCGCCTTCTGCGAGGTGTGCTTGAGGATTCCCTCCCGTACCTGGTCGGTGAGGTTGAGCCCGGGCAGGTCGTAGCGCTGCTCGAGCAGGTCCACGACCCGCACCGACTGGTAGTTGTGCTTGAACGTCCCCACCCGGGGCAGCAGCTCGGCCGGGAGCTGGCATTCCGGAGCCTTGCCGGCCAGGATGCGGGCCAGCGAGCGCTCGCCGGAGTGCCCGAACGGGGTGTGGCCGAGGTCGTGCGAGAGGGAGATCGCCTCGACCAAGTCCTCGTTGAGCCCGAGCGCCCGCGCGATCGTCCGCCCGAGCTGGGCGACCTCGAGGGTGTGGGTGAGGCGGGTGCGGGGGTGGTCGCCGGTGTGCGGCACGTAAACCTGAGTCTTGTGCTTGAGGCGGCGGAACGCCCGCGAGTGGAGGATGCGGTCGCGGTCGCGCTGGAACGCGGTGCGGTAGTCGAACAGCCGCCCCTCGGCGGCCAACTCCCGCCGTCGCGTCGCGGTTGTCGCACGGAAGCCGCAGAAGGCCAGCGACGCCTCCTCGCGCCGGTTGAGCTCCTCGTGGTCGCGGATCACTAGCTCAGCCATCGAGCCCTCCGGTCAGACGCAACACCTCCCCGACAAGGTACAACGATCCGGTTACGAGGGTCGGCCGCGACCGATCACCGGCAGCGAGGGCCGCGGCCACGTCGGCTGCCACGGCCGCGCCGGGAAACGCCGCAGCGAGCTCGGCGACCGGCGCCGCGCGCGGCGAAGCGAGCGCCACCACCGTCACCCGGCTCACACGGGGCGCAAGAATCGCCGCCATCTCGGCGAGCGGTTTGTCCTGGAGGCACGAGAACAGCAGATCGATCCGTCCGCCGAGCCCCATCTCGGCGAGCGCCGTCGCCACGGCCAGGGTCGCCTCGCGGTTGTGCGCCCCGTCGAGCAGCAGCGGGCGCCCTTCGTGCTCGACCCACTGCAACCGTCCCGGCCAGCACACCCCCTCGATGCCACGGAGCAAAGGCTGGTGCTCGAGCCCTGGCACCACCCCGTGCTTCGCCAGCGCCGCCGCTCCCGCCAGCGCCAGGCGGAGGTTGGGGAGCTGATGCGTCCCGGCCAAAGGCAGCGTCGCCTCGAGTTGGATCGACTCGACAGCGGCAGCGATCCGTGAGCCGGAAAGCGGGGCTCGGCGCCCGCCCCGCAGGTTGGGAGCTTCCCGATCGACGAATTGACGAGCGCCCCAGCTCGGGGTCTCGAGGTCCGGGCCGTGGGCCAGGAAAGCCACCTGCGCCCACTCGGAAACGCTGCTGGGCGGGGCTTCGGCATGGGCCCGGATCGCCGGCTCCACCTCGGCGTCCCAGGCAGCGACAATCGCCTCGCGGCCGCGCAAGGCGGCGGCTTTCTCGGCTGCGATGTGGGCGCGCGTGGGGCCGAGCCAGCCCTGGTGGTCGGTGCCGACGTTGGTGAGCAGCGAGACGATCGGCGTCACGGCGTTGACCGCGTCCCACCGCCCGCCGAGCCCCGCCTCGAGCACCGCCACCTGGACAGCAGACGCGGCGAAGTGTCGCAACGCCGCGACGGTGAGCGTCTCGAAGTACGAGAGCTCGGGGTGGGGCGCCAGCTCGCCGACGAGCCGAGCCAGATCGGCCGGGTCGATCGTCCGCCCGTCGACACGGATGCGCTCCTCGACCCGCACCAGGTGCGGCGAGGTGTACAGGCCGGTCCGGACGCCGTGGGCGCACAGGATGCTCGCCAGCCACGCCGCCGTGGCCCCCTTGCCGTTGGTGCCGACCACGAGGACCGAGGCGAAGCGCTCGTGGGGGCAGCCGAACGCCTTGAGCACCCGGTGCACGCGCTCGAGGCCGGGGATAATACGTTGCTCGAGGCGGGGGGCCAGCAGCTCGGCCGCGGAGATGGTCACAGCAACAGGCCGAGGCACCGGGCCAGGGTATCCTTGAGCTCCCGCCGCGGCACCACCAGGTCGAGCAGCCCATGCTCGAGCAAGAACTCGGAGCGCTGGAAACCCTCGGGGAGCTTCTGGCGAATGGTCTGCTCGATGACTCGCGGCCCGGCAAAGCCGATGAGCGCGCCCGGCTCACCGATGTTGATGTCACCGAGCATCGAGTACGAGGCGGTAACCCCACCGGTGGTCGGGTCGGTGAGGACCGAGATGTACGGCAGCCTCGCCTTGTGCAGCCGCGCCAAAGCTGCCGAGATCTTGGCCATCTGCATGAGGGAGAGCACGCCCTCCTGCATACGAGCGCCGCCCGAGCACGAGACGATGACGAGCGGCAGGCGGAGCTTGACGCTGCGCTCGATGGCGCGGGTGAGCTTCTCGCCCACCGCCGAGCCCATCGACCCGCCCATGAACCCGTACTCCATGGCGCCGACGATCGCCTTGACCCCGCCGATGCGGCCCAACGCCACGACCACGGCATCATCGCGCAGCCCGCGCTCGAACAGGCCCTGGAGGCGGTCCGCATACGGCTTGTTGTCGACGAACTCCAGCGGGTCGGTCGAAAAGATCTTGGAGAACAGCTCCTTGTACGAACCGCCGTCGAAGAGCTGGCCGAGCCGTGTGCGCGCAGCGATGCGGTGGTGAAACCCGCACCTCGGGCAGACATGGAGGTGGTGCTCGAGCTCCTTGTGGTAAAGGGTCTCCTTGCACCCCGCGCACTTCACCCACAGCCCCTCGGGGATACGGGACTCGTGGGAGCGATCCGAGCGCCAGAACCACATGGTCGCCTACTGTAGCGTTTGCCTTTGCGGCCAGCAACCGGCTCTCCCCGCGGCGTCGAACGGATCTGCTAGCATGACGCCGAGATAGTGGGCCGAACGGGTCCGGTAGCAGGGGTCCCGAAGGTCGGGAGCCAGCGATGGCGAGGTGTGAGGAGAGCTCGAGAGCCAATGTCCGCGAAGTGCGGCCGTGGCTCGCCCACTACGAGCCGAGCGTCCGGCCTCACCTCGACTATCGCCAAGGTCGTCTCGGCGATTTGTTGCCCGAGGCTCGACGCCGTTTCCCAGCCCGGGTGGCAGTGGTGTTCTCGGTGGCCGCCGGCGGGAGGCTGTACTCGTCGTCCCTCAGCTACACCCGGCTGCAAAGGCTGGTGAACGGCTTCGCCGCCTCCCTGCAGCGCTTGGGCGTGCGCAAGGGCGACCGGGTCGCGCTGCTGCTTCCGAACTGCCCCCAGTTCGTTGTTGCCTACCTAGCGACCCTGGTGGTGGGTGGGATCGCCGTGCCGTTCAACCCTCTCTACTCGGCGCGCGAGGTCGGGTACCAGCTCCAGGACTGCGGCGCCAGGGTCGTGGTCGCGCTCAGTCAGCTCTACCCCCTGGTCCAGCAGGTGCGCGCCCAGACGGAGGTCGAAACCGTAGTCGTCACGCGCATCAAGGAGTACTTCCCTCCGCTTTTGCGGCTGTTGTTCACCCTCACCCGGGAGCGAAGGCTGCCGTCGGCGCCGTTGGCCGCAGGAGATCTCGAGCTTGGGCCGTTGCTCCGCTCCTCGTCGCCGCAGCCCGTGGCGGTCGAGCCGGAGGACACAGCGGTTCTGCTCTACACGGGTGGGACCACGGGGGTGTCCAAAGGCGTCGAGCTCTCCCACCGCAACCTGCTGGTCAACGCCGAACAAAACCGCGTCTGGGCCCACCTCGCCGATGGAGCGGAGACGGTGCTGGCTGCGGTGCCGCTGTTTCACGCCTTTGGCCTGACGTGCTGCCTCAACCTCGGCCTCATGACCGGCGCCACGCTGGTGCTGGTGCCCAACCCGACCGACACGCGCGGCCTCGTCCGGTCCATCCACCGGCACCGGCCGAGCGTTTTTCCGGTCGTGCCGACGTTTCTGGTGGCGATCACGAGCCTGCCGGACCTCGACCGCTACGACCTACGCTCGATCCGAGTCTGCCCGTGCGCTGGCAACCCCCTGGCCCCGGCGGTGCAGCGCGGTTTCTGGGCCCGGACCGGCGTGCGGCCGGTCGAGGGGTATGGGCTCACCGAGGCGTCGCCGGTGGTCATGGGAAACCCGCCGTTCGGCGACGACCGCCAGGGCACGGTCGGTCTGCCGTACCCCGATACCGTGGCTCGGCTCGTCGATCTCGAGACCGGCCAGCGCCTCGTGCCGTGGCCCGAGGGCAGCGACTGGACCTCGCCCGGGGAGCTCGTCGTGCGCGGCCCGCAGGTGATGAAAGGGTATTGGAGGCGACCGGAAGAGACGGCAGCGCAGCTACGCGACGGCTGGTTGCACACCGGTGACATCGCGCAAATGCACCGGGACGGGTACTTCCGCATCGTTGACCGCAAGAAGGATATGATCATCCGTAGCGGCATGAACATCTACCCGGCGGAGATCGAGGCGGTGCTGCTCGAACACTCCGGGATCCTGGAAGCGCTGGTCATCGGCGTTCCGGACGAGACCCGCGGCGAGCTGGTGAAGGCGTTCGTCGTCCCGCGCCACGCGGTGACGCTCGCGGTCGAGGATATCCTCGCCTTTTGCCGGGAGAATCTCGCGCGGTTCAAGGTGCCGGCCACGGTCGAGATCCGGCGTGAGCTGCCCAAATCCGCGGTGGGTAAGCCGCTGCGGCGCGCGCTCCGCGACGAGGTGGCGGCACCGGCGGCCCAGCAGTGACGGCTCCTTCGCCCGGCACCACGGCGCTGGTCACCGGCGCGACCGGATTCGTCGGCTCCCGGGTGGTACGCGTGCTGGCCAGGCATGGCGTGCGGGTGCGGGTCCTTTCGCGCCGCCCGGACACGGCGCGGCGCCTGGCTCCGCCCGGGGTCGAGGTCGTAGCGGGCGATCTGGCCGATCCGGCGTCGCTGCGAGCCGCCGTCACCGCCCGGGAGCTCGTGATCCATGCGGCTGCCCGGGTCTCCGACTGGGGGCCGCGTAGCGCTTTCTGGGACAGTAACGTTGAGGGCGTGGCCAATCTCCTCGACGCCTGCCGCGAAGCCGGTGTGCGGCGGCTCGTTCACCTCAGCTCTCTCACCGTGCTGGGGCTGCCCCGCGACGGCAGGGTCGTCGACGAGTGCTCGCCGGTCGCCACTCCCGCACCGGGCGATCACTACAGCGCGAGCAAGCTTGCGGGCGAGCGCCTGGTGCAGGAGGCGCACGGCAGCGCCGGTCTCGAGACCACGGTGGTGCGCCCGGGTGCCATCTGGGGGCCCGGCGACCCCAACGTCCTGCCGCGGGTTCTCGCCCTGCTGCGACGCGGCACCATGCCGGTGATCGATCGCGGCGACAACGTGCTCGGTCTCTCGCACGTCGACAACCTCGCACCGGGGATCGTGCTCGCCGCCGGGGCGCCGGCGGCGGCCGGGCGGCTCTACCACCTTACCGATGGCGAGGAAGTCACCGCCCTGCAGGCGCTCACGATGCTGGCCGCGGCGCTCCGGGTACCGCCACCGCGGAGGTCGGTGCCGTACGGAGCGATCTACGCTGTGGCGGCGCTCGTCGAGGGCCTCGCGCGCCTGTTCCGACGCTCATCCGCGCCGCCTCTCTCCCGCTACGGTGTGCGCTTCGTCGCCTGCCACTGCCGGTACGATATCTCGAGAGCGCGCAGGGAGCTGGGATACGCGCCGAGGATCACGTTCGTCGACGGGGTTCGGGGCTTGCGACTCGCTTCCGCCGGGGGGCCGGAGTGAAGGTCAAGATCGAGAGCCTCGGGGTTTGTCTGCCGGAGAAGGCGATGACCACCGAGGATCTCCTCTCGTGCTGTCGCCGGAGGCCCCGTCTCGACCTCGAGCGCATCACCGGTATCCGTGAGCGGCGCGTGGCGGAGGGGAAGTACGCCGTCGACCTCGCCGTCGCCGCCGCCCGACGGGCGCTGGCGATGTCGCGGTATCGGCCGGAGGAGCTCGGTGCCATCATCTGCACCAGCATCTCGAAGCACAACCGGCCGGACGAGTTCGACCTCGAACCGGCCACCGCGGTGCGCATCGCCGGAGCGATCGGAGCCTCGCGGGCGCTGGCGTTCGACGTTGTCAACGCGTGCGCCGGGATGATCACCGGGATCTGGGTGCTCGAGGGGCTGATCAGAGCCGGGGTGGTGGCAACGGGGATGGTGGTGAGCGGCGAGCACAACCTCCCGGTCGTCTGGACCGCAACCCGGGAGGTTCGCCACAGCCTCGACCGCCAGCTCGCCGCCCTGACGCTCGGCGACGCGGGCGCCGCCCTCATCCTCGACCACTCGGAGGACGAGCGCGTGGGGTTCCACGTCCTCGACCTCGTGACCGGGGCCAAACACGACCACTACTGCACGTCGCGTCCCTCGGCGCGAGGACCCGGAGGCATGCTCCTGACCAAGGCCAGAGGTCTCCAGATCAAGGGGAACCAGCACTTCCCAGCCTACCTCAAGCAGGCTCTGGACCGCACCGGCTGGACGCTCGACGACGTGAACCACCTCATCCCGCATCAGGTCTCCGTGCGGGCGATCCGTAAGGGAGTCCAGGCGGTCGAGGCGTATCTCGGCCGCGAGCTTCCCGGAATCGTGCGCTGCCGGGCCGAGCGCTTCGGAAACACGACTTCGACCAGCCACTTCGTGGTCCTGCACGAGCTTTTGCGCACGGGGGAGGCGAAGGCGGGCGACAACCTGCTGCTGGTGGGCGGTGCCTCGGGGATCGTGATCGCACACGCGACCTTGACGCTCGACGATCTGCCGGAGCGGTACCGGGCAGGCCTCGACGGAGGACGGTGAGATGCGCCGGTGTCGAATCGAGAGCTTGGGCGTCAGTCTGCCGCGGCGCCGGTTGCGGCGGTGGGGCTCGGTGCGCCACGCGGTCGAGGCGGGGCGGCGTTGCCTAGCGGCTTCGCACTACCGTCCGGGCGATGTCGAGGTGCTGGTGAACACCGGGGTGTACCGCGACCGCCACACCTGCGAGCCGGCGATGGCCTGTTACATCCAGCATCGGCTCGGCATCAACGTCGAGTTCCAGGGGCGCCGGACGGCGTCGTTTGACCTCCTCGACGGTGGGGTCGGAATGCTCTCGGCGGCCCAGGTCCTGGCAGCGCTGGTGGCGAGCGGTGCGGCAAGCGTGGGGATGATCGTGGCCAGCGACGCCAACTCCGACCGGCAGCCTGATCCCGGATACACCTACCCGGCAAGCGGGGCGGCGGCGCTGCTGGACATCTCACCCCGAGCCGACGTGGGGTTCGGCGGCTTCGCCTTCGAAACGCTGTCGGATCGCGCTGATCTTTACACCGGTGGGGTGTCGCTGGCCCACCGACGCGGGCGCGTCATGCTCCGCCGTCGCGCCGGGCTCGAGGAGGCCTTTCTCGAAGCCGCGACATCGGCGGTGGCGGCTGTTCTGGAGCGCGAGAGAACGCTTCGGAAAGACGTCGACTTCGTGGTGCCGGCCCAGATCTCACCGAGCTTCGTGGGGCGGCTCCCGGCAGCGATCTCGTTCCCGCGCCACAAGGTTTTGGACCTCACCGAGACGATGGCGGATACGCTATCCACCTCGCTCTTCCTGGCGCTGCACCAGGCCCTGCGCGGCGGGCTCGTCGAACCGGGGAAGGTGGTTTTGCTCGTCGCCTGTGGCTCGGGTATCACCGCTGGCGCAGCCCTCTACCGCGTCTGACGCCGCGCTCGCCCTTCACCGATCGCTGTCGCGTAGTTTTTTGGTGAGGCAACGCGGGCGCTTGACGGCGGTGGGCCTCGGGCGCAGAATGCACCGGCCCAGCCGAGGGAAGGGAGTGCGATGCTCCCGCCGCCCCGCGACTGTGATCGGGACGAAAGCCGCAGCGGTGCCACTGTCCGGATGGATGGGAAGGCGCGGCGAGTAGGACGAACGAGAGCCAGGAGACCTGGCTGGGCGACACGGTTTTGCAGTGCTTCCCCGCGGGGGGAAAGGAGACCGCATGAAGCCTTCGTTGCTGTTTCTCGCCATTTTGGCCGCCGGCGTCGTCACCGCCCAGCCGGTGCCTCCCACCAGGTCGCAGCCGTTCAGCGAGGAGATCGTCGTCACCGCCAACGCCGTGCCCACCGAGGCCACCGCCGTGGGCTCGAGCGTCACCGTGCTGACGCACGAGGACATCGTCGCGCGCGGCACCGCATCGGTGGTCGAGCTGCTGCGAGGTGTGCCCGGCCTCGAGATCGTGCAGGGTGGCGGGCCGGGCTCCAACGCCAGCATCTTCCTGCGCGGCTCGAGCTCCTCGCACACGCTGGTGCTCGTGGACGGCGTGAGGATCAACGCCCCGACGAGCGGCGCGGTGGACTTCGCGGACCTGCGGGCGGACCAGATCGAGCGCATCGAGGTGCTGCGCGGGCCGCAAAGCTCGCTCTACGGCTCCGAGGCGATGGGCGGCGTGATCAGCATCATCACCCGGCGCGGGAGCCAGGGGCTCGGGGCCAGGGTCTCCGGCGAGAGTGGGTCGCTGGGTTTCGGGCGCTGGGGAGCGAGCGCGGAGGGCGGCGGCCAACGGCTCGACTGGCAGGTGAGCGGCGGACGCGAGCGGTGGGACGGGGTCTCGGTGGCCAGTGAGCGGGCAGGCAACCGCGAGCGCGACTTCTACCGAAACGCCTCCGGCGCGGCGCTTGTCGGTGTCCGGCTCGGGGCGCACAGCCGCCTCCAGGCGTCGTGGCGGGGCCAGGACGCGACCGCCGCGCTGGATGGGTTCACCTGGGGCGTGGGACCGACCGACGACCCCAACTTCGAGCAGACGCGGCGCGCCCAGACGGTCGCGCTGTCGTTCGAGACCCAGGTCACCGACCGGTGGCGGCAGCTCGTGCGCACGGGGGCGTACGACGAGCGGCTGCGCGGCCGCGATCCCGACACCGAGTACAACCGCTACGACATCTCCAACCGCAACGTCGACCTCCTGCTGCGGTCCGACCTGCAGCTCGGACGCCACCATATGCTCTCCGCGGGCGCCAGTGCCGAGCGTCGCGACGGCGAGGTCGATGGCGGGTTCGACGAGAGGGTCGACTTGCGATCGGCGTTCGCCAGCAGCCAGTGGAGCTGGGGCGACCGGGGAGCGGTGACCGCCGCGGTGCGTTACGACCACCACTCCGTGTTCGGCGGCGCGACGACCTACCGTGCCACCGGTGTGCTGGGGCTCGGCTCGGGGGCGAGGCTGCACGCCTCGTGGGGTACCGGGTTCAAGGCCCCCACCTTCAACGACCTCTACTTCCCCTACTACGGCAACCCACACCTGGGAGCCGAGACGAGCCGAGGCTGGGACGCCGGCCTGGCCTGGGACGACCCCAAATCTGGGCTGAGCGCCGATCTGACGGTGTTCGGAAGCCGCTACGACGACCTCATCGCCTTCTCGTGGACGAGCTTCGTGGCCGAGAACATCGCCCGCGCCGAGGCCCGGGGCTGGGAGGCCGCGGTCGGGCTCAGGACGGGGCCGACGGTGACATGGCGGGCAGCCTACACGCGCACCGAGAGCGAGGACCTCGAGAGCGGCTCCCCCCTGCCCCGGCGCCCGCGGCACCGGGGCTCGCTCGCCGCCACGGTGGGGGGTGACGGCCCTCTCTCGGGCAGCGCCACGTACTGGGTGGTGCGTGACCGCGTCGAGTCCGACGGAACACCGATGGACGACTACGCCCGGCTCGACGTGGCGGCACGGTTCCGGCTCGCCCGCCGGCTCGACGCCACGGTACGGGTGGAAAACGCCCTCGACGAGGACTACGAGGAGCTCACGGGCTACACCTCCCCTGGTCGCACCTTCGCGGTCGGAGTCATCGTGCACCTGGAACGGTAGCGCCGGATGGGTGGGTGCGACCCCGGCTGTGGACGAGCATCGAGGGATAACCGTCCGGCGTTGTGGTCGGATCCTCTTCTGGGTCCTGGGTCGGGTGGGCTTGGGCGACCGGAGCGGGGGCGGGGGAAGCTCGCGGCTCGCGACCGGGCGGGCAGTTGTGAATCGCCGCACGGGGTGTTAGAACGGCCTCACCATCGAGGGCGACGGATCGCCACCATTGCCCCGCGGGGAGGACGATATGACGAACGAGCTGAGTGCGGGGATCAAGAGGTACGTAGAGCAGGCGAAAGAGCTCGGAGAGGCCCGCGCGGAGCTGCGCCGTCAGATGCGACAGCAGCACTTCGACACCATCGCGGTGCACGGGATGTACGGTGTCGAGGGAGCGTTTCACTGTGGCCAGGGGGGCATCATCGAACCGATGTTCCCGTCGACCTCGCAGGCGTACCGCGACGCCGACGAGATGGAAGCGGCGCTCGCCTACCTCATCCCTACCTGGTGTTACTCGCGGATCCACAACCCGACCGTCTTTTTCCTCGAGGAGACGTTGGCGCTGCTCGAGACGTACGGATGCAGCTTCGATGCCTCCGGGCTGTGTACCTCGGCTGGAATGGCGGCGATCAAGCAGGCCGTGGAGCCGTTGCTCGCCCGGACCCGTGACGGGCATGAAGAAATCAACTTCGTCTCGGCCGCTCAGGTCTACGGCGGCACCTTCCAGCTCTTCAACTTGCGGATGCGCGAGCGGGGGGCGGTGGTGCGCTGGGTCCGACACCCCTGGGACACGGCGTCCTGGGAAACGCTGATCGATGAGAACACGCGCTTTTTGTACGGCGAGATGCCGTCCAACCCGCAGCAGGCATGCTTCGACCTCGCGGCGGTGGCCGAGATCGCGCACCGCCACAGGATTCCGCTCATCGTCGACACCACGATCGCCACGCCGGCGCTGCTGCGTCCGCTCGCGTGGGGGGCGGATATCGTCGTCCACTCGCTCACCAAGACCGTCGGCTCAGGCGGGTTCACCATCGGCGGCGCGATCGTGGCGCGGCATGGGTTGACCAGCAAGCACCTGCCCGATGAGGTCAAGGCGGACTACGCCACCTGGCTCAAGCTATGGCCGTTTCGCGACTCCGGACCCTGTATGTCGGCCCACTCGGCGTTCTTCCTCCTCAACGACTTGCGGATGCTGCGCCTGAAGGTCGCGGCGTTCTCGGCCAACACCATGAAAGTGGCGCGCTTCCTCGAGGGGCATCCGGACGTCGAGCGGGTGGACTACCTCGGGTTGCCGAGCCACCCCCTGCATGCGCTGGCCTCGCGTTACCTGCGGCTCGTGGATGACGGCACACCGGCGTTCGGTCACCTCATGTCGTTCGTGGTCAAAGGTGTCGCCACCGACGCCCGGCGGGTGTTCGACGGTTTCCGGCGTATCTTCAGGGCCACCGACCTTGGGCGTGTCAAGTCGGTGGCGACCATTCCGGCGATCTCCACCCATCAGCAGCAGGGCGAGGAGGGGCGCGAGATGGCGGGGATCCCGCCGACGATGATCCGCCTGTGTGTGGGCGGCGAGCATCCGGACGACGTCATCGCCGACCTCGCGCAAGCGCTCGCGAGGCTGTAGGCCGCAGGTGACAGCAGCGCCGAGAGGTGACGGAGATCAGCGAGGCCGGAAGCCTCTCCGCTTTTTCGTGTCGCGCGCCTTTTGATTACACGAGGCGCTCGCGGATCTTGGCCGACACGAGGTCCATCAGCCACACGGTGAGGGCGATGAGCAGCACCAGGGTGCCGACCTCGCCCCACTCGCCGAGATCGACGCGCGGCTTGAGAATGTAGCCGATGCCCCCACCGCCCACGAAACCGATGATCGTTGACATGCGCACGTTGATATCCCACCGGTAGATGGTGAACGAGAGGAACGGCGGGATGATCTGCGGTACCACGCCGTAGCGCAGCACCTGCAGGTACGAGGCGCCGGTGGCGGCGATGGCGTCCATGAGGCCGCTGTCGATGCTCTCGATCGACTCCGAGTAGAGCTTCACGAGGCTCGCGATCGAGGTGATCCAGAGCGCCAGCACGCCGGCGAACGGGCCGATGCCGACCCAGGAAATGAAGATCAGGGCCCACACCAGCGGCTCGACGGCGCGCACGAAGTTCATGACCGTTCGGGTCACCGTGTAGGCGAGGCGCATCGCCGTCGACTGGCGGGTGAGGTTGCGGGCCGCCAGGAACGAGATGAGAAACGCGGCAGGGATCGCGAAGGCCGTCGCCATGAAGGCGAGGAAGACGGTTTGGACGAGCAGAATCAACCCCTGCTCGAGGATCGATCCCGACGGGTACAGGAGGCCGCGGACGATGTCCCACGCTTTGCCGAACTTGGTCAGGAAGGTGCCGAGGTCGACCTCGGTGATGAGCCAGCCGGTGAAGAACGAGAGCTCGATGAGGAGCGCAATGAACCAGCCCCGGAGGGTGTGCTGCCAGGGCAGGTCGCGCTCCCATTCGGGCTCCCCCCGCACCCACGCGCGCCCGGGAGAACAGCCGATGTCTCGGTAGAAGAGGTTCCAGGCGGTGGCGAGCACGAACGCCACGAGCGTGAGCGGCCCGTAGGAGAGGTCCTTGAGGATCTCCTCCGCGGTCATCAACAAGCCGGTTGCGCCGCGTTTGCCGGAGAACGCCACCCACTGGAGCTCGACCATGAGCAACAGCGTCGTAATCAGCGCGGTGTCGAGGAGAACGGTCTGCAGGCGGAGCGCGGCCACGCGGACCCTCGAAACGTCGCGTGCCTTGGTGCTCATGGCGCCTCCTCGAGGCTCTGGGGGGGGCGGGCTCGGCGTCTTCGCCGTAGATCGCCTGGATCGTGGCGCCCTCGAGCTGATCGGGCGGCCCTCTCCAGACCAAGCGGCCGTCCTTGAGGGCGACGATACGCGTGCCGTAGCGCCGCACGAGATCGATGTCGTGCAGCGAGCAGATGACCGTCATCCCCTCCTCGCGATTGAGTGCCTCGAGGTGACGCATCACCGAGTGCCGCAGGGCGGGATCGAGCGAGGCCACCGGCTCATCGGCGAGGATGAGGCGCGGACGCTGCATGAGCGCGCGCGCGATCGCTACCCGTTGCTGCTGCCCTCCGGAAAGACGATCGGCGCGCTCGCTGGCCCGCGAGTCGAGGCCGACCCGCGCCAGGCAGGCGCGGGCGAAAGCTACCTCGTCCGGAGCGAAGGACAGGCACAACGAGCGCAGCAGGTGGCTGCGGCCGAGCGCGCCCGACAGCACGTTGTCGAGCACCGAGTGACGTTTCACCAAGTTGAACTGCTGGAAGATCATGCCGATCTCGCGTCGACTCGCCCTCAGGGCGCTTCCCGACAGCGCGGTGATCTCGGTGCCGAAGACGAAGACCCTGCCGGCAGTTGGGTCGATGAGTCGGTTGATACACCGCAGCAGCGTCGACTTGCCCGATCCGGACAGCCCCAGGACGACGAGGAACTCGCCTTCTCGGACCGTCAACCAGACGTCGTCCAGCGCTCGCACGCCGGACGGGAAGGTCTTGCCGAGGCCGGTGATGCGAACCGCTTCCCGACCCCACGTCGACGGCGCTGCGGCGCTCATCGCCGGTCTCCCGAGCTTTTCGCCTTGAGCTTGCTCTCCTCCGCTGCGAGCATCTGCGAGGCGCTGACACCGGCCTTGTGGAGAGCGTCCCGAAAGCCGTCGAAGACCCGGTCGTCGCACGGGGCGGCTGCCACGCCAGCGACCAGGTCGTGGTAGGCGGCAGGCCCGTCGGCCGTGGCGAGGAAGCGCTGGAGCGACGCCTCGAAGCGCTCCCAAAGACGGCGGGGGAAGCCGCGCCGAACGCAGCAGACATCGTTGGGGATGGGGTCTGTGAGCGCGAGCAGCCGGACTTCCGAGATGAAACGCATCCGCGCCTCGTCGTCCTGCATCCGCTTGGTGATGAGACGGCGGGCGTCGCCCACCAGCGTGTGGTCGCGGACTTCCTTCTCGGAGGGTGGCGAGTAGTAGGTGGCTCCGCCGGTGGCCTTGCCGTCGGCCACTGCCTGCACGACGTTGGGGTGGCTGCCGGCGAAGTAGACATGCCCCAGCCTGATGCCCTCCCGTTCGAGCAGCACGCGGGCGAAGATGTGGCCAGAGGTCGATGTCTCATCGGAGAAGGCGAACGGCTCGCCCGCGAGGTCGGCGAGCCGTCCGACGCCGCTATCGGTGCGAGCCAGGATGCAGCCATAGTAGGAGCTCGTCTGCTCGGCGACGGGCTCCTCCGTCCGATCGATGATGCGGGTCTCGCGAAGCGCTCCCGGTCGCGAGGCCGCGAGCTCCTTTCTACCGTCGCCGACGAGGTCGTTGGGACCGGAGAAGACATGGGTCGAAGCTGCCGCCTCGATGGCCTCTGGCTGCTCGAGCAGCATGCGCATGGCCTCGAGGTTCGAGGCCGCAGGAACCTCGGCCCATCCCGGGGCGAGGCGGTTCAGGCGCTCGATGAGGCGCTGCCTCAGCTCGCCACGGATCGTCGCCGGCACCGCGACCCGACGGCCCGTCAGCTCCTCCGGACGCTGCGGGGAGTGCGGTTCCACCCGGGCGACGATGATGGCGAAAAGGTCGACCTCTCGAACCACCTGCAGGCGTGCCTCGACGCCGTAGCGCTGGTTGGCGATGGCGTAGGCGAACGCGGGGGCCCACGCCACGTCGGCCTGGCCGGTCCCCAGGGCCTGGATCACCGCGGCGTAGGACGTGGGGACGGCCGTTCGGATCGACAACCCGGAGTCAGCGCGAATGAAGCGTGCCAGCTCGTCGCCCCGGCGCACCAGCGTCCCCTGCTCCACCGACGGGACGAAGAGCATGCGGATGACCTCCTCGCCGCCACGCTCGAGACGAGCCCGGTGCTGGAGACCCCACCCGAAGACGACGAAAACCAGGGCGATGACGGTGAAGCCACCGCGTGCCAGCCACTTCTTCGCTGGACTCACGCCGCTCATCGACCCCCGCCTCCCGGGAAGAGAGCATAGCAAGGAGGGCGAACGAGGCGGGTCCCGCCGGGGTCGTGGGGAAGCCGCAAATTGGGGTCGGTGGGTGAGGTAGTGCGGTGTCGGTGAGCGGATCACAGGTGGGCGTGGGTGGCGCCAAGCGCGGCGCGAGCCAGGGTCCACCTCCGGACCGGGTGGTGGGGCGCTGGGCCAGGATCCTGATGCGGGGACGCGCATGTCCGTGGCGGCACTCCCGCGACGGCCGGGTGTGTGGCACCCCACCGCTAACCGCAGCCACCAGCTTTGCGCCGGCACCTCTTCCCGCCCGACCTGCTTCGACGGGCCACGCCTTCGTGTCTCCCACCCTCCGGCCTCACCTGACCCGCCTGAGCTTTAATGGCGACCGGGCGACGAGCCAAGCGACGGGCCACGCGCCGCTTGACACAGACGACGCCGAAGGGGTACTCTTCCCGGCCTTGCCTGTATGGGTGCGGTACGCCCGTACGCGTTCAGAGGCGCAGGAGAAGGTCGATGAAGACGTACATTCCGAAAAGCGGAGAGGTCAGCCGCGACTGGTACGTGGTCGATGCTACGGACGTGGTGCTGGGGCGGCTGTCGACCACTGTTGCCACGTTGCTCCGTGGCAAGCACAAGCCCGCGTACACACCGAGCCTGGACGTCGGTGACTTCGTTATCGTCGTCAATGCTGAGCGGGTGAAGCTCACCGGTGCCAAGTGGGACGATAAGCGCTACTACCGGCACTCGGGTCACCCAGGTCATCTCAAAGTGCTGACTGCCCGCCAGATGCGTGAACGAACGCCGGAGCGCATCATCCGCTACGCGGTGTGGGGGATGCTACCCAAGAACCGGCTCGGTCGGGCGCTTCTCCGCAAGCTCAAGGTGTACGCCGGCGCGCAGCACCCGCATGAGGCGCAGCAGCCGCAGGCCGTCAAGGTGCGCGGGTAAGGAGGACGAAAGTGGCGACGATCCAGTACTACGGCACTGGGCGGCGGAAGACCGCCGTGGCGCGCGTTTTCCTGCGCCCCGGCAGCGGTAAGATCGAGATCAATAGGCGTGACATTGAGACCTACTTCTCGAGTCGCGTGCTTAAGATGATTATTCGCCAACCGATGGCGATCACGGAGACGGTGGACAAGTTCGACATCCTCGTCAACGTTGTCGGTGGTGGCATGGCCGGCCAAGCCGGGGCGATCCGCCACGGGCTGTCGCGCGCGCTGCTGGCGTTCAACCCGGAGCTGCGGCCGCGCCTGAAGCAGGCCGGGTTTCTCACCCGCGACGCCCGTGAGGTGGAGCGCAAGAAGTACGGCCAGCCCGGGGCGCGCCGTCGCTTCCAATTCTCCAAGCGCTAGGTCGTACGTGTACGGGAGCAGAAAGGAGATACGCTCTTGGCTTCCATTTCCATGAAAGAGCTGCTTGAGGCTGGCGTCCACTTCGGTCACCAGACCCGGCGCTGGAACCCGAAGATGCGTCCGTACATCTTCGGCAAGCGCAACGGGATCTACATCGTTGACCTCCAGAAGACGCTGCAGCTCTTCGAAGAAGCCTCTACCTTCGTCCGTGAGCTGGTGGCCTCGGGTGGCACGGTGCTGTTCGTTGGCACCAAACGCCAGGCCCAGGACGTGGTGCGCGAGGAGACCGGGCGCTGCGGGATGTACTACGTGGCCAACCGGTGGCTCGGTGGCACCCTCACCAACTTCACGACCCTGCGCCGCTCGGTGGAGCGGTACAAGGACCTCGAGCGCCAGCTCGCCAACCCGGACGCCCAGATCACCAAAAAGGAGCGCGGGCAGCTCGAGCGCGAGCGGGCCAAGATGCACAAGAACCTCGGCGGTATCCGCGATATGGAGTCGCTGCCCGATGCGCTGTACGTGATTGACACCAACCACGAGCACAACGCGGTGCATGAGGCGAACCGCCTCGGTATCCCGGTGGTGGCGGTGGTCGACACCAACTGTGACCCCGACCTCGTCGACTATCCGATCCCCGGCAACGATGATGCGATCCGCGCTATCAAGCTGTTCACCTCCCGTATCGCCGACTCGGTGCTGGAGGGGCAGACAATGATCGAGGGACGCGGTCCGGAGAGTCTCGAGCCGGTGCGTCGCGAGGTTGTGACTCCCGAGGCGATGAGGCCGGCCGAGGGCGAGGAGGGGGCGCTGCCCTCGCTTGACGAGACGTTCGAGGAGTATGACGAGGACGCGGAGCTGTACGAGAAGCGCTGAGGCACGTGGACCCGCAAGGTCCGACTGGAGCTAGTCCCGGGCCAGGAGCCGAGCGCATCCTGGCTCGGTTTGTGTGGAGGAAAGCGATGGCGATTTCGGCAGCAATGGTCAAGGAGCTGCGTGAGAAGACGGGCGCTGGAATGATGGACTGCCAGCGGGCGCTGTCGGAGGCCGACGGCAACCTGGAAGAAGCGATCAAGATCTTACGCAAGAAGGGGTTGGCTGCGGCGGCCAAGAAGGCCGGGCGGACCGCCAAGGACGGCCTCGTGGTGATCGTCGGTGACAGCCGCGAGGCGGCGATGGCCGAGATCAACTGCGAAACCGATTTCGTGGCCCGCACCGAGGAGTTCCAGACGTTCGCGCGGGCGATTGCCGAGCAGGCACGGAGCGAGAAGCTCTCGGACGTGGCAACCGCGATGCTACGCCCGGCGGGCTTCGATCCGGGACAGACGATCGCGCAGGCACTGGCGTCGAAAATCGCCAAGATCGGCGAGAACATTCTCTTCTCGCGCGTCGCCTACCTTGCCGCCGGTGCCGACACGCAGCTCGGTACCTATCTACACATGGGCGGCAAGATCGGCGTCATCGTCGAGCTGTCGGCCAGCGCCGATGAGGAGACGGTCAAAGACGTCGCCATGCACATCGCCGCCGCAGAGCCACGCTGGGTCCGCCGCGACGAGGTCGCGGCCGAGGTGATCAACGAGGAGCGCGAGATCGCCAGGGCGCAGGCGGCGGCAGCCGGCAAGCCGGCGCAGGTGCTCGACAAGATCGCTGATGGCAAGGTCGGGAAGTTCTTCGAGCAGTTCTGCCTCGTCGATCAGGCGTTCGTCAAAGACCCGGCGCAGACGGTCGGTGCCATGCTGGCCGCCAAGGGGGGGGTGACCGTGACACGGTTCGTCCGCTTCCGCCTCGGTGAGGGTGCGGCCGCTGCGCAATGAGCCCGCAACCCGCGTATCGGCGCGTCCTGCTCAAGCTCTCGGGCGAAGTGCTGATGGGATCGCGTCCCTTCGGTATCGCCCCCGATACCCTGCCAACGCTGGCAACGGAGGTTGCCGAGGTTCGGCAGCTCGGCGTCGAGGTGGCGATCGTCATCGGCGGCGGCAACATCATTCGCGGGATCGCCGCCACCGAACAGGGCCTCGATCGCATTACCGGCGACTACATGGGGATGCTGGCGACGATCATCAACGCCCTGGCGTTGCAGGACGCGCTCGAGCAGCGTGGGTGCTTCACGCGCGTGATGACCGCGCTCGAGCTGCGAGCGGTGGCTGAGCCGTTCATCCGGCGACGGGCAATCCGTCACCTCGAAAAAGGGCGGGTGGTGATCTTCGCGGCTGGTACCGGCAACCCGTTCTTCACCACCGACTCGGCGGCGGCGCTGCGGGCCGCCGAGATCCAAGCCGACGCGCTGCTCAAGGGCACCAAGGTGGACGGGCTTTACAATGCCGATCCGGCACGAGACGCGCAGGCGGTGCTGCTCAGGACCGCCTCGTACCAGCTCATGCTCGAGAACAGCCTGGGCGTGATGGACGCGGCCGCGGTCTCGCTCTGTCAGAACTCCGCGATCCCTATTCGCATCTTCAACATCCGAGTGCCGGGGAACATCCGTCGCGTGATCGTGGGCGACGACATCGGGTCGACGATCACCGCGGGTTGACGGGGCTGGAAACGACGCCTCCGGGGCGGTTGCCGTGTGCCGCCCCTGTCATGGTGGGTGGGGCCACGCTACAATCCGAGGCCGCAACCAGCTCGCGGCCGGCAACGCAAGCCGCACGGGAGAACGACGATGCGCGAGACCGTGAAGAAGACCAAGCAGCGGATGGACAAAGCCATCGAGGTGCTGCGCGATGAGCTGCGCACCCTCCGCACCGGGCGAGCTTCAATCGCCATTTTGGACCCGATCCGCGTGGACTACTTCGGCACCCCGACGCCGCTCAACCAAGTGGCGAACCTCGGCGTGCCGGACGCCAGCCTCCTACTCATCCAGCCCTGGGACCCGACGCTCATACCGGCCATCGAGCACGCGATCCAGAAGGCCAACCTGGGCCTCAACCCGATGAACGACGGAAAGATCATCAAGCTCCCGGTGCCGGCACCGACGCAGGAGCGTCGCAAGGAGCTGGTGAAGGTGGCCCACGAGTATGCCGAGCGGGCGCGGACGGCGGTTCGCAATGTCCGCCGTGAGGCCAACGACGAGCTCAAGGCAATGGAGAAGGGCAAGAAGATCTCCGAGGACGACATGCACCGCGGGTTCGAGGAGGTGCAAAAGCTCACCGACGAACACGTCGAGGAGATCAACAAGGCCCTGGCTGCCCGTGAGAAGGAGATCCTCGAGGTGTGAGCGATCCGGCGCTCGTGGTGGTGGCGGCCGGCTCGAGCCGGCGTTTTGGGACAGACAAGTTGGCCCAGCCCCTCGCCGGGGCGACGGTGCTGGAGTGGGCGATACGCAGCGTTCGAGCGGCGTTCCCCGCCTCCCCGACCGTGCTCGTGGTGCATCCGGAGCGGGTGGCCGAGCACGAGGAGGTGTGGGCACCCCGGGGTGTCCGGGTCGTGGCCGGAGGTGCAAGACGCCAGGACTCGGTCCGCCGCGGCGTTGACGCGAGTGCGGCTGGGGATGACGCCGTTGTCCTGATCCACGACGGAGCGCGGCCGTTCGTGCCGGCCGCCGATGTACGCGCGGTTGCAGACGCGGCCGTGCGGAGCGGGGCCGCGGTCCTGGTTGCGCCAATCCCCGATACGGTCAAGCGTGTCAGCGAGGACCGGGTGGTGGAGGCGACGGTGTCGCGCCAGGGGCTCGTTCGTGCCCTCACGCCACAAGGCTTCCATATCGGCGTGCTGCGGCAGGCGTGGAAGGCGTTTCCCGAGGGCGAGTGGACGGACGAAGCGGCGCTCGTGGAAGCGACGGGAGCAAGGGTGGAGGCGGTGATCGGAGATGCCCGCAATGTCAAGGTGACCCGCCCGGCGGACCTCGAGCTCGTGGCCGGTATCTTCCCACGGCGGGTGCGGGTCGGACAGGGCGTCGACGTGCACCGCTTCGCCGAGGGGCGAGCGATGTGGCTGTGCGGCATCGAGCTGCCCGGAGAGACCGGTCTGGCCGGGCACTCGGACGCCGACGCGGCGTTGCACGCGGTGACCGACGCGATCCTCGGAGCGTGCGGTGCCGGCGACATCGGCCAGCACTTTCCGCCGTCGGACGAGCGCTGGAGAGGCGCCTCCTCGGCTGTGTTCGTGCGTCACGCAGTGGATCTGGCCGCGGCCAGGGGCTGGCGGGTGGTGCACTGCGACCTCTCGATCGTCGCCGAGCGGCCGCGCCTCGGCCCGTACCGGGAGGCGATGCGGGCCCGGCTCGCCGAGCTGCTGGATGTTCCCGAGGGCGACCTCGGGCTGAAGGCGACGACCTGCGAGGGGATGGGGTTCGTAGGCCGCCGAGAGGGCCTGCTGGCGATCGCGGTGGTGACCCTTGAGTCGGTCTGAGTGGGTCGTCGGGTTTCATGCGGTGCTGGCGGCCCTCGAGGCGCCGGCGTGCCGAGTCGAGGTCGTGTGGCTGGCTGCCGGTGTGGGAGGTTCCCGCGCCCAGCAGGTGCTCGCGGCGACCCGGCGGCGGGGGGTGCGGTACTCGAGCGTTCCCCGGCGGCAGCTCGACGAGGTGGCCGCAGGGGTGGCCCACAACGGGTTCGCTGCCCGCACCGCGCCGGCGCCACTGGCGGACGCCGGCGAGCTCCTCGGCCTGCCCTCACCGACGTGCCTGCTGGGTCTCGATGGCCTGGAGGACAGCCGCAACCTGGGAGCGGTCATCAGGGTTGCCGCTGGGCTCGCGCTTGGGGGCGTTATCGTCGCGGGGCCGCACCCGCCGCCGCTGGGTGGTGCCGCGGCGAAGGTGGCTGCTGGTCAGGTCGGTCGGGTCCGGGTTGCGCACGTCGGATCGCTCGGTGACTTCGCGCGGGCCGCGAAGGCGGAAGGGTTCTGGGTCCTCGGCGCCGCGCCCGAAGGCGACGACGTGACCCGCTTCAACCTCCCGGATCGACTGCTGCTGTGTCTGGGCGCCGAGGCGTCCGGTTTGCGGGCCAAGACCCGCACGGCGCTCGACGGCGTCGTCGCGATCCCCCTCGCTCCCGGTGTCGAGTCGCTCAACCTCTCAGTCGCAACGGGGATTCTCGTCTGGGAATGGCGGCGTCGCCACCCCTCCCTCCCGGTCGAAAGTTGAAGGCTGAAGGTTGAAGGTCCCCCCACCGGGTCGAAAGAAAAGGTCGAGAGTCGAAGGCACTCCCCACCCGCCCGGCCTAGGGCGCTGCTGAGGGCAACTCGTCGCTTCGGGCGTTCGACCTCCGACCTTCGACCGGGTGGGTGGGGGAGAGGTCTTTGCGTTGTAGGGGTCGGGCGGGGTGGCGGACCCGGGCAGGGCGGGTGGTTGGCGGGCTGGGAAGCCGCCAGGGCGGGCGAGGAGGCCGGCGAGGCGGTGGGGAGGGGGAGCGCGGGTGCGGTGGAGGAGGGCTACCGCTGCCCGGCGGTGCCG